>ENA-ORXB01000606-ORXB01000606.1-sediment-metagenome-genome-assembly--contig:-NODE-606-length-65231-cov-4.647972_pt1 | contig 65231 bp, 63 predicted proteins | sample MGYA00237863_ERZ511475 | MGnify/ENA primary metagenome ERZ511475 (study PRJEB26305, sample SAMN06343858) | sediment metagenome | isolation source: hot spring sediment | place: Canada: British Columbia... | reverse complement strand
CTGCCCCTCGAATGCGTTGGCCCCGCTCGTGGGGCAACCTGTCCGCCCCTGAACCCAACCCCCGAAGGGGGCTTTCCTCTCTCTCAGCCCGATGCTTTAGCGTCGGGCTGAGTCGTCCGTGTCATTGCGAGCCGGCCCGCAGGGCCGGCGAAGCAATCCCCCTCCGCTCGCGGGATTGGGGCGGCGCTCCGCCGGCCCCGGGAGACAGGTGGCTCCCGCCTCTACTGCAGCAAGCCCCGGCTACTCCCTGAGCCGCACCGCATCCCACCCGCCGCCCTCACGCACCACCATAAAGCGCTCGCGGCGGCGGAGCATATCCGCACCGACCGTCAGCCGGAAGGGGAAAAGCTCCGGCAGCCTCACGAGGTCGAGGAGCGGCAGCCCCTCGGCCGGGTGCGCCCGGAGCGCGCACGCGAGCAGCCACAGCTCGAGCTCTGGGTCTGCAGTGGTACAGATGCCGTGCCTGACGGCGTACACATTCCGCCTTTCGGTGCCCTCGAGGAGTCCCCAGTCCCGCAGGGAGAAGAGCACGCGCTCGACCGCCTTGTCCAGAGACCCCAGGTTCCCGCGCTGCGCCACCAGCCAGCGCTTCACGACTCCCGGGGTGACCGGCTCGCCCTGCCGGCCCAGCTTTCCCACCTCCGCCGCCACGGCCCGGAAGAAGGGGTAGGCCAGGAGAGTCAGGCCATAGTGCAACCACAGGCGCTCCTCGGGGCTCTCCAGCCTCTCCAGGAAGCGCACCGCCTCATCATGCAGGTCGGGGCTGAGGTCGCGACCCCCCAGCCAGACCTTGACCAGGATGGCAACGACCCCTCTCCGGCTTCGGGCGCCGGTAATCGTCTCGGCCACAATGGCGTCGAGGTGCTGGCGCATCTCCGCCGCACCCATCCCCCGCTGCCGGCAGGCCGCAGCCGACTCGAGCCAGCTCAGCCGTATGTTGCGCCAGAAGCCGATCCCCTTATCCATCTACTCCCCCGTACAGATGTGCACGAGCGGCACAATCATCTCGTCCGGCGTGATCCCTCCGTGGCTGACAACCACATCGCCCGCAGGCGCGAAGGCGAGCCGCGCCTCGGGCATGAGGGCGCACACGCCATCGGGCAGCAGCCCATCGCCGGTCCACAGCACCGTCTGCGGGAAGGCCATCTGCACCCGGGCAGCGGCGTGAAGGTCGCTGAAGATGCGTGCGCGCTGGCCGCGGGCGTCGACGATCACGCCCTCGGAGGGCCTGCCCATGCCGCGTGCCTGCACGTGTCCGTGATCGCTCGCGACGTAGACGCTGTAGCCACAGGCGAGCAGGTCGTCGATAAGGGCCTCCAGCCTTGGGGAGTACTCGGCCAGCCACACCTGCAGCGAGGCCACAGCCTCGTGCGCCCCGAGGCTGGCCCCATGCAGCAACTCGTCAATGCTGTCATCCACCAGGCACAGCGCCCTCGGCCCCGGCGCCCCGAGGTCTGGCGGAGGCTCCCCCCGGTCGAGCCTAAGCCGGGCATACACCGCGGGCAGCTCCTCCCGCGCCCAGAATGCACTCCACAGGCGCGGCTCCTCGCGGCCATCGGTGAGCGAGGGCAGCTCCGCCGGACGCAAGCCCCCGATCAGTGCCTGCCGCGACACGGACGTGACCGTCGGAACCTGCGCAAGGAGCATCTGCTCGCTGAAGCGCCACCCCACGTGGCGCGCCCGCCACGCGGCGCCGATCAGAAGCCAGTCCGCCAGCGACAGGCCGTCCATCACGAGGAGCGCAACCCGCGCCCGACCCGTCCGCCTGCGTTCGTAGGCGAGGTACTCCGGCACGTGGTACACGTGGTGCGGCCGCGGGAGCTGGCGCACCCCCAGCGGCGCATAGTGCTCGCGCAGCCACGCGGCAAAGGCCGCGTCCAGCGCCGCGCCCAGGCGAGCCCGGCGGGCCAGGATCGGCTCCCAGTCCGGCCCGATCCGCGGCGAGAGCAGGTTGTGCAGCTCAGCCCACAGCCGCGCCACCCCCTGCCAGGCCTCCCAGCGCGCCTCCGCTCGCGCCCGCTCCAGTGCCGCCTCGGCCTCCTCTACGAGCTCACCTGCACGCTCGCGGGCATAGGCCTCGTCGCCGACCTCGACGCCCGCCCGCGCCCACGCCGGGAGCCGCACCCCGTCGCCGACCGGCACCGGTGCGAGAGCCCCCGTGCGCACCAGGCTGCTGACGACATCCTGCAGCGACTCGTCCTCGCCAAAGGGCACCAGATAGGCTGCAGCGGTGCTCTCGCAGGCGGTCCCGCCGGCCATCCGGGAAAGGTACGCGCCCCACTGCTCCTGCACAAAGCGGCTGAAGGCCTCCCGCCCGGCCAGCATCGCCTCCAGCGGCCAGCCGGCGAGCACCTCGTGACGGCGCAGATGGCTCAAGAGCACCCCGGCAAGGGCCGCCGGCATCGGGTCCGGCGTGCGGTGATAATCGTTCAGCCAGCGGATGAGCGCTCCGGGCTCGGCCAGCCGGGCGAGTTCGGCGCCGAACACATGCCGCAGCAGGTACTCCGCCGTTGCTCTCTCCCCGAGCCGCCTTGGCGGCTCCGGCGCGCGATAGGCAGCGTCCCGCTGCCGCGGACTCAGCTCGCGCACGAGAGGGTAGTACAGGTCGGGAAAGAGCTCGTGCAGCGACAGGCGCAGCCTCTGGCCCTGCTGCCACAGGTCATAGGGGAGCTCCCTCAGCTCGCCCTCGGTGACGACCAGCAGCGGACGCTCCGCCGAGAAGGGCCGCTCCTGCTCCACCCTGTAGCGCAGGCGCACCGGGTCCGCCTCCCGCACGAGCCGGTAGCCGCGCGCGACGAGCCCCGCCAGCACCGCCTCGTCGCCGAGGAGCCCGTCGGGGTCGCTCACGACCACGAGGGGGTGCGCCCCCGCCGCAAAGCTCGCCAGGATGGCATCGGCCAGTGCGTCCATCTCGACCGCCTACTCCTCCCGCAGGCTGGCGTTATCGTAGTACATGAGCAGCTCGGGGTCCTCCTGCAGGACCTCCTCCGGCAGCCGCCGTGCGACCTGCAGGATGGCAGCATAGTCCCGCCGCTGCCAGGCATCGGCAAAGCCGGCGCGCACCGCCTCGGTGCGGAACTGCCGCAGCCGCCCCCGCCCCTCGAGGTAGGTGCGGAACTCGCGCAGGAGGTCCCGGCGGCGCAGCTTCTCGAGGTCGGACGCCTTGTTGGGGTCCGGCACATGCCAGCGCCCCTCCTCATCCTCGACAAAGCTCTGCGCCAGCACCTCGCGCAGCTCGGGCATGGCCTCGTGCCGCGCCGGGGTGTAGGACCGCAGGAACCGGGGCTGCAGCTCAGCATAGGTCTGCGGATGCCCGCCGAGGGCGGGGTCCAGCGCCTGCCGCAGCCAGCGCACGGCGCTCTTCTCATCGGAGACGACAAAGCTGAGCTGCCCGACCCGCTCCGCCTGCAGCCGCGCCCGGTCGTACGCGGGCACCTGCTCCGGCAGGAAGTACATGCCGTCGCGCTCGACAAAGCGCTCGCGCAGCCCGGCGTAGAACTCGGCCGCCGAGAGGGGCACCGTGGCGCCGCGCTGGATGTGAAAGGCCACCATACGGTCGTAGAGGAGGTGGGCCTGCCGCTCCACCACGGGCTCGAGCGTGCCATCCTGCTCCACAGTGAGGGGGAGCTGGGCGAGGTGCTGCCGCACAAAGGCCCAGGCGCCCTCCGGCATCCCGGCCGCCGCCCGGAAGCGCCGCTCGAAGCCCGTCCGCGGCTTGTAGGCCGAGATGACGAGGTCCTGCTTGGTGGTCAGGGTCGCCGTGACCTGCCGGTACGATCGCTGAACCTTGTCCAGCGTCCGCACGTCCGCCACAACAAAGCCGGCGGACATCATCGCCTCCTGTATGGCGTTCCAGACCGCGTTGCGGCTGTTGTGGAACTCGACAGTGATCCAGCGGCCAGGCTTCAGCCAGCGGTAGTAGGCAGCAAAGGCGCGCCGCATCAGCTCCCGATAGTCCTCGATGTCCTTGCCCTTCGCGCGGTCGATGATAGCCTCGGGGTCACTGTTCGTCCACACCCTGTGCCAGGACTCGACCAGGTAGTCCAGGTCCGCATAATAGATGTTCTCGCCGAAGGGAGGGTCGGTGAAGATGTAGTCGAGGCACTCTGGCGCGGCCGGGGGCACCGATGCTGACTGCGTGGCAATGGCCACGTTTCGCCGGTCAGTTCCCAGAGCCGCGAACACGCGCGCCAGGCGCCGCACCTTGCCGTCGAGGATGTACCATGGCGATACCTCTGAGATGAGCGAGGAAATGTAGTACACGCCCGTAAGGTAGCGGTTCACTTGCGAGTAATGAGTTGGACCGTATCGGTTCAACAACGACATGCCCCACACAGTCTGCTCAACCGTGAATCGCAGGAAGGCCCGCATACGCGCATCGCCGACCTGCGCAGCCCGCGCCCACAAGGCTGTCAAGGCGTGTCGCGCCCGTGGCAGGAAGAGGTGATGCACGTGCGTCACGCCCTTGGGCGCAAGACGGGATCCGTGACACATCCTGGCAATAGGAAACGGGGTTGACGGCAGCGATTCGGGCACCGCCAGACGCTCGACGCGCTCAAGCACAGACCAATCGTACGAATCCGGCACCTTCGCGTGCCTCTTGCCGCCAATCCTGTACTCGACTAGCACCGGACGCCGCTTCAACGTCTCCGTGGGACGCTGAAGTGTGCCGTCGAAGACCGTCAGGCGACAGCGCTCCAGTTGCGCCTTGCCGAGACGCGCGCCACAGTGCGGGCATTCGAAGCCGGCCCTCACGCGCTGCGTCTCGGGGTCGAGCGCCTGCTCCAAAAACGTGATCTCTCCGCCACACTCGGGACAGCGGAAGACCTCGCTCCAGACCACATAGTCGATCCTCGCCTTGACCCGGCCCGGCGCGTCACAGTGCGGGTGCCAGGTCTCGTACATCCAGCCGCACTCTTCCTCGACCTCGCGCAGGATGCGCCGGGCCTCGCGCTCAAAGGCGGCGGCATCGACCGGCGTGTTATAGTTGTAAGCGATAAAGGTCGCCGCCGGCGAGAGGTCCACGAGCACCGCCTTGCGCGCCCCGAGGCGGGAGATGGGCCGGTCGCCGTCATAGATGGTGCCGTCCTCGGCCACCCGGTACCCCAGCGCCTCGACCTCCCGCCGGTCCCCACACAGCTGCGCGGCCACGCCGGTCATCCCCGTGCCGCAAAAGCCGTCAAAGACGATGTCGCCCGGGTCGGTGTAGTGCAGGATGTAGCGCATGATCGCCTTGTGCGGCACTTTGGTGTGGTAGGAGTGGGCGTTGTAGATGGGGTCGCTCTTCCCCTCCGACACGTCCGCGGCAAAGGGCTCGCGGCGATAGGCCGGCTCGCCCCCGTTGCCGTTGTCCCCCCCGTCGTCGGGCAGGCCCAGCTCGCGCCGGAGCGCGGCCCGCTCCGCCTGCCACGCCGCGATGATCTCGGGCAGAAACGGGTTCGGGCAGGCGGTGTAGTAGGGCGGATCGGACAGGGCGAGGATATCCTCGTCCTTCCCGATCGGGAAGCCCTCGATCCGCCTGAACTCGGGGTCCCGCAAGGCCTCGCGCAGCCGCTCGCGGTAGGCCTCGGCGCGGCCGCCCGGCTCCTCGGCCTCCTCGCCCGTGGGGCTCAGGCTCGGCAGATGCTCCTGTGTCGCCATCGTCGTTTCCCCCGCACCGGTCTATGCGTCAAGGGTCAGCCGGGTGCCCGCCGGATCGTGGCCCCGCAGCTGCTCCCGCAGGTACTCCCCAAAGCGCCGCTCCAGCTCCTCCCGCGTGCAGGGGAGGCCCTCGCGGCGCAGATGCTCGATCAGCTCTTGCGCCGAAAGCTCGATGACCTTCAGCCCCCGCAGCGCCTGCTGCGCCGCGGGCACAAAGCCCTCGGGGACCTCGGCCGAATCCAGGGGCTGCTTCAGGAAGAGCTCTATGGGCCGCCGCTCGGCCGGCGTCATCGCCGCCAGGCTCGCCCGCGCGCGCTCGCTCTGCAGCGCCTCGACGAGGGCGCGCCGCCAGCCCACGAGGAGCGTATCGAGCTGCCTGTCCAGCTCGCGGAGCACCTGCTCTGCCTCGGGCATCCCCTGCTGCTGTGCCGGGCGCAGCTTGCAGAAGGGGCAGGTCGGCGTATCGGCGATGGCCCCCTCGTGAAACCCCCGGCAGGTCAGCAGGCTCCCAATCTGCTGCTTCCAGCGTCCGAGGTCGCGGGTGTTGAGAATCTCGATCGGCGACAGGGTCTCCAGCGCCTTCAGCCGGGCATCGCCGTAGAGGCGCCTGCGCCGTCCGTCGGCCTCGGGCGTGAGGACGAGGCGCCGGTGCTCGGCCGCGTAGGCGGCGACGTAGCCTGCCTTGAGCTCCTGCAGCTCCCGCAGCATATCGGCCGGCTGGCGGGTCCCCTCGCCCCTGCCATGCCTGCGCACCTCCGAGAGCAAGTTCCTGCGCACCGCTTCGGCCCGGGTCGACCAGGGATGCTCCGCGGGGAGGTCGGCCTGCGCCTCGGCCAGGTAGCTGGTCAGGGGCTGCAGCTCGTGCACAAGGCGCACGAGCGCCTCGGCGCGCCGGGTACCGTCGCGCGCCTGCGTGGCCTGCGCAATGTCCGCGGGGCCCATGCGCAGGTTGCGCAGCTTGCCCGGGGTGTTGAAAGCCGCCAGTTGCTCCAGGAACTGCTTGTACCCGCGCACAGGGGGGACGAGGTCCGTGGCGCTCAGCGTGACCTCGGGGTGCTCGCTGCCGGTCACAACCCCATCCTGCGAGACGATGCGCACCTCGGTAAAGAGCGGGAGGTTCCACAGGCGCAGGCCCTGAGCCAGCGCCGCCTCGAGCGCCGCGAGGCGTGGCGTCTCCTCGCCCACCACCCGCTGCAGCTCCCGCACCGCCTGCTCGTGCTGGTTGGGGTCGCGGATCAGCCCCGGGCTAAGGCCGAGCAGCTCAAAGATCGACACCCACAGCCCCACCGGCACCTGCCGCGGCCGCCGACACAGCCGGAACTGCACCAGCTCGGCCATGGGCAGGTGCGCCGCCTGCTGGATATTGCCGGGGTCCAGGGACACTCCCTTGCCAAGGTCGATCTCCATGTCGCCGTTGTACACCAGCGCAAGGAGGACGACCACGACCCACTCCGGCTCGAGGCGAAAGGTCACTTCCTTCTCGACCGGCTCCATGCCCGGGGCCCAGACCTCGATCAGCTCGCCGCGGTTGAGGACCTGCCCCTCCGGCTTGGCAAGCAGGCGCTCCAGGAAGTGCCGGGCATAGCGCGAGCGCCCGGGTCGGATGGCACCCTGCTCGTCCAGGAGCTCCAGCCCTGCCAGCACTGCGGTACCGAGCTGCGTGCGCACCGAGCCGGCGAGGGCGCGCACCGCCTCCAGCGCTGCCGCCTCGCGCCCGCGCTCGCTGATCGGCTCGCGCTGCCGCGGAAAGCGGGGGTACTCGGGATACCGCTCTTCAAAGTGCGACTCCAGCAGGTGCGCTGAGACTACACGCAAGAGCTCCTCGATGCCGGGCGTGGCGCTGCTTCGCAGCCTCGGCAGCACCTCGGCGACCGGCTCGGTTACCCCCTGACAGGTGACCTCCAGATGCCGCACCGCCTCCTCTCGCAGCCAGCCAAGGAGCCGACGCAGGTGCTCGTCGGCCTTCTGCAGGTAGACCTGCCGGTGCTCGGGGCTCTCCAGCGACAGGGCGCGCGCGCCTGCGTACGCCCGCAGGCGCTCATCCCAGTCGGCATCAAGCCCGGTGAGCCGGAACACGACCTCGTCCGCCTGCCGCTCGCCGTTCGGCTCGCGTTTGAGGTGCGGAGGGAGGACGTAGACGTAAAAGTCGCGCGGCGGCTGGGCGGTGCTGCGCTCATCTGGCGGGCCGAGGAACAGGTAGCCCGGCCGCGTCACCTGATGCTCGTACCAGGGAAGCTCGTACGGCCAGATGCGGTAGCCGGTGACGTACGTCGTCTCGCCCAGGTTCAGAGCCTGACGGAGCGCGTCGAAGAAGTAGCGGTCCAGTTCGTCCTCCGACATGGCCGCTCCGCGCTGGCGGATCAGCTCGTCAAAGTCGACCGCTTTCTGCACGTCCAGGTAGTACTGGCCGTTCTCTCGGTTGTACGAGATGTACTGCCCGCTCACGGTGCGGATGATCTCCCGCAGCGCAACCTGCACCTGACCTAGCAGGAACTCCGCGGAGCGCTCCGGTGTGTCGACGTACAGGCAGAGGTCATCGCGAAGCTCCCGCGCCGTCAGGCCGACGGGCGTGAGGATGTTCTCGGTCGTCAGCCGGTGCACGCTGAGGGCATGGATGATGCGCAGGGCCATATCAAGCAGGCACGGGCGCTCATAGGCGTTCCGTATGCGCCCCTCCAACTCCCGGCTCCGGTCGATCACCGTGCTCACCGCCGGAAAGGAGCGCAGGCTCGGGTTCTCGCGCAGCACGCCCCAGTACTGATCAAAGGCGATGAGCCCGGGGCGGTCCTGCGGCACCTCGGTGTCGATGATGCGCGCGATAGCCTCGCTCAGGGTCTTGAGGATCTCCCGTTTTTCGGCCACATGGATGGCCTCAAAGGTCTCGAGGTAGGCAGGATGCACCGGGAACAGGGCGGCGAACTCGGTCAGGCGCTCGGCCATGCTCTCATAGAGCGGGGCAAAGCGCCTGAGGTGCTCGGTAATGGCCTGAAGCTGATCGTCCCGCTTGGCGAGCAGCCGATGCGAGACGACGTAGGCGATATCCTCGCGGGCAATCAGAAGCATATCGAACCGCTCGCGGACGTGGCGCAGCGGCTCGGCCACGAAGGCGAAGCGGGGGCTGTCGAACAGCGACTCCTGCACGCCCCCGATGAACCGGAAGGGAGCTACCTTGACAACCTCGCCCAACTCCCGCAAAAAGCCAAAGTCAAGCATTAGCTGTTGCTCGTTGCGCGAGCGCAGATAGTCCAGCAGCTCGTCGACCACGAGCAGGATGCCCTGCTCGGGATAGCGATCCTGAAACCCCGCGACCGCTTTGATGATAAGGTCCTTGTTGGCCGCGACCCGGTCGGCGGGTGGAAAGGAGAAGGGCGTGCCCCAGGCTTCCAGCGCCTCTGCTAGGCTGTCGAGGAGGATATCCCGCAGGCTGCGCGTGACGGCGCCGATCTCCACCCGCACCACGTGGAACTTGCCCGCAATCTTCCGCAGTTCCTCGCGCACGCCCGGATGCGACACCTCCGTCAGCAGGTCCTCGTGCTCCGCAACCGCCGAGAGCACGGACATGAGGTGCGACTTGCCGGTGCCATAGTTGCCGACGATGAGGATGCCGCGATAGTCGTGCGGGGTGGTAAACTGCAGATGCGGGATGACCAGCCTGACTAGCCGCTCGGCCATGTGGTCCGAGATCACATAGGTCCGCACCAGCTTCCGCGCCCGCTCCTTCTCATCGGCGGAGCGGAGCTGGATCACCGTCTCGATGGGCTCGAACTGTACCAGGTCACCGTAGCGCATAGGGCTCCTCCTCTTCGAGAGAGATGGCCAGGACCTCCGGGTCTCTCCAGAAGCGATAGTGGGCATGCTCGGGGACGGCATACGAGAGCCGGCCCTCCTGGTAGTGGCCCGGCCAGGCAATTACCAGGGGCGTGTTGCGGCTGGCCTCGCGAAAGAGCGCCAGCGGGTCGAGCTCCAGCTCGGGCTGGAACAGCAGCTCGATCCGGTAGCACAGCGTCGGGCCCCGCCGCGACTCCACGAGGCTCGCAAACGTCTCGACTGCCACCTTCTGCCGGCGGCCCGGCGGTGTGTTGAGCAGGGCCTCGGCGAGCAGAGAGTTGAGCGCCAGCGCCGGCCATCCCTCGTCGGCCGCGAGGCGCGTGGCCACGCGCTCGAGCCGCGCCACGTCGGGCGCGACGAGGAGCAGGCACCGATAGTACCGATCCGGCGACTGAAAGGCCCTGATAGCGTCTTGCACGTCGTCGCTCCCGCGCCGCAGGCAGGGGCTCCGCCAGAGCCCGATGGCTCGCCCGCGCCCGCTCGCCGGCAGCCCCGTGGCTCCCGCGACCAGCTCGCCAGGAGAGGTAGAACGCGGGCAAGTATACCACATTGGTCCAGCCGCGTCACACTTCTCGCCAATCGCGGGCCCAGTTCATCCCGGGGCGGGCTCATCTATGCTGTCGTCAGCAGCCCCTCTCTGAGGCGTTCAGGGGCGGACAGGCGAGACCTGTTCGCGAGCAGCAGGAACTGAGCGACGACCGTAAGGTTCGGGCCCAGCCCCCGAAGGGGGCTTTGCCCTTTTCAGCCCGAGGCTTCAGCCTCGGGCGCGAGGCGGCTGACACCCCCGCAGCAGCGCGCGGGGCTGAGATAACCTCCAGCCAGGCGGCGCGCCCGCGGAGCCCGAAACACCCACTGAGGATGGCCCTCGAGGGGAGGGCCCGTTCGCCCCAACGGCGCGAAGCACCGCGTGGCAATCCCGTCCCAGCCCCCGAAGGGGGCTTGGCCTTTCTCAGCCCGATGCTCTAGCGTCGGGCGGGGTGCGGCTGTCGCTTCCCCGGCACCGCGCGCGGGGCTGGAAGCCCCGCGCTGAAAAGAGGCGAAGCCCCTTCGGGGCTGGATTCCGCCGCGGAGAGCCCGCGCGTTTCCCCGTTCGCAGCCCCCCAAAGGGGGCTTTCCCCTCTCAGCCCGATGCTTTAGCGTGGGGCTCACTCCGCGAAGCGGCGCTGTCATTGCGAGCCGGCCCGCAGGGCCGGCGAAGCAATCCACCTCTCCCCTCACAGGGTCGCGATGGCCCCCGCGCCGAGCCGGGCAAGAGCGAGGCACCCGGCTCTCAGCCGGGAACGGTGGGTCTCCCGGGCCGGCACGGGGCCAGGGAAACCAAGCGCCCACAGTGAGAGACAGCCCCCCGACCCCACAACGCAAAAGGGGAGCTGGTCGGGTCATGCCACATCCTGCACAAGCCCGCCAACTCCCCCTATCAAGTCCTTCAGTCGGGCGGCTGCCGCCCGGCCACGCCGGTCCGCTGCGGCGCAGAGCCCCGGCCCACCCCTAGCTCAAATAGTCCTTCAGCTTGCGGCTGCGCGTCGGATGCCGCAGCTTGCGCAGCGCCTTCGCCTCGATCTGCCGGATGCGCTCGCGGGTGACGCCGAACTTTTGCCCGACCTCCTCGAGCGTCCGGCTCTGGCCGTCCTCGAGGCCAAAGCGTAGCTGCAGCACCCGCCGCTCGCGGGTCGAGAGCGAGTCCAGGATATCCTGCATCTGCTCCTTCAGGAGCTGCCGGGAGGCCGCTTCCGAAGGCCCCATGACGGTGTCGTCCTCGATAAAGTCGCCGAGCGACGACGTGTCCTCCATGCCCACCGGCGTCTCGAGCGACATCGGCTCCTGCGCCACGCGCAGGATGCGCCGCACCTTGGCGGCCGCCTTGCGCAGGCGCCGCTCCAGAGAGGGCTCGAGCGGCTCTCCCCTCGCCTGCGCCTCCTCGATCATCCGGCGCTCGTCCGGCGTCAGCAGGTCCATCTCCAGGGCGATTTCCTCCAGAGTCGGCTCGCGGCCCAGCTCCTGCTGCAGCGCCCGCGAGACGCGCACCACCCGGTTGATGGACTCGACCATGTGCACCGGGATGCGGATCGTCCGCGAGTGGTCGGCGATGGCCCGGCTGATGGCCTGCCGGATCCACCAGGTCGCATAGGTCGAGAACTTGTATCCCTTGCGGTAGTCGTATTTTTCGACTGCGCGCAGGAGGCCGATGTTGCCCTCCTGGATGAGGTCCAGCAGCTGCATCCCGCGCCCGATGTAGCGCTTGGCCACACTCACCACGAGCCGCAGGTTCGCCTCGATCAGCCGCCGCTGGGCCGCCTCGCCGCGCCGTACGCGCGCCTCGGCAAACTCTTTGCGCACTCCATCCAGCTCGCCGCGCTCCAGGCGACGCTTGGCGATCTGCCCCTGCCGGATGGCCTTTGCCAGCTCGATCTCATCCCCAGGCTCGAGCAGGGGTACGCGGCCAATCTCGCGCAGGTACATGCGCACCGGGTCGCTGATGGCGTCGGCATCGCCCCAGCCCAGCACGTCCTCTTCGGCAACGGCCGCAAGGTCCTCGCCGGCCTCGGCTTCGGTGTCGAGGATGGGGATGCCCTTCTCGAGGAAGGAGGTGTACAGCTCATCGAGGTCGCGGGGCGCCATGTCCTCCACCGGAAGGGCGTCGGCGATATCCTTCTCGGTGATGAACTTTTGCTTCAGGCCCTTGGCGATGAGGTCCGCTTTCTTCTGCTCAAGGTCTGCCGGCACCCCAGAAGGGCCTCCGGGATCAGGAGCCTCCGCACTCGGGGTCTGAAGCTCGGGGGTTGTATCCTGAGCAGCCTTCTGCTTCCTGGATCCCATGATCACCACTCCCGGGGCGCTCGCTTGCCGGCCAAGGCCCGTGCTCTCTCCATGGCCGCCAGCTCCCTCAGACGTACCGCCACGTCGTCCACCGCTGAGCCGTACCGCCGGAGGGCCTCGCTATCGCCCTCCTCGAGGGCCGCCTGAATCATGGCCTGCAGCTCCCTGTCGCGCTCCTTGAGCCGCTGTCGCCGCAGGCGGAGAACGACCGTCTGCAGCGCCTCTTCGGCCTCTTCGCGCGACAGAGGCGGCCTCTGAGCGTGCGCACTCAGCACAGATTCTACATGCCCGCGCAGGGGGTCGTCAAGTGGTAGCTCGTCAACCCTCACCGGGCCCGCCAACACCGGCCCCTCGCGCAGAGCGGCAAACACCGCCGCATTCTCCGTCTGCATGAACAACTCGTGGGCCCAGTCGGCCACGCTCTCGACCAAATCTGGATACAAAAGCAGCAGGTACACGAGATACTCTTCTAGGTCCAACTCGGCTACGCCGGCCTCCAGAGGCGCCGTGCGCGCGCGGCGCTCGCGCCCGTGCCGCTCCATCTGCTGCGCCAGAACCCGCTCGTCGGTCCGCAGCATGGCCGCCAGCCGCTGCAGATGGTGTGCCCGCTCGATGCCGTTGGTCACCTCGGCGATCAGCGGCAGCAGCGCCTCGGCCGCCGCCGCCTTGTCCTTCGCCTTGCTCAGATCGAGCCCCGCCGTCAGCGCCTTGAAGTAATAGTCCATGACCGGCATCGCGTCGGTCACCAGCTGCTCCCAGCGCGTCGGGTCCTCGCGGATCACCTCGTCCGGGTCCCGGCCTTCCGGCAGGCTGAGGATTCGCAGCTCCGCCTCCAGCTCCGTCTCGTAGCGGATCAGGCCGCGGGCCGTTGGCACCGGCACGACCCGCGTCTCGAGCGACTCTCTCGCCACCTCCAGCCCCCGCAGCGTCGCCCGGTCACCGGCAACATCCGGGTCGAGCGCCAGCACCACCCGCCTGACCAGCGGCTTGAGCACGGCAAGCTGCTCGCGGCTCAGGGCGGTCCCCATGGTCGCGACGACGTTCCTGAACCCGGCCTGATGTGCCATGAGCACATCCATGTAGCCCTCAACGAGGACCGCCGTCTCGGCCCGGCGGATCGCCTCGCGCGCCAGGTCGATCCCAAAGAGCACGCTCCCCTTATCGAACACCGGCGTCTGCGGGGTGTTCAGGTACTTGGGCTCCGACTGCCCGAGGACCCGCCCCCCGAACCCGCAGACCCGTCCGCGCGCGTCGCGAATCGGAAAGATGATCCGCCCCCGGAACCGGTCGTAGGTGCCGGAGCCATCCTCGCGCTCGATGACGAGGCCGGCCCGCAGCAGCTCCTCCTCCCGCCAGCCGATTGCCTTCAGGTGGCTGCCAAGGGCCTGCCAGTCGTCGCGGGCATAGCCGACCTGAAAGGCCCGCAGCGTCTCCGGGCGCAGGCCCCGCTGCTCAAGATAGCGGCGAGCCACAGCACCCTCGCTGCTTTCGATCAACAGGCGGTGAAAGTACTCTGCCGCCTGCCGGTTCAGGTCCCACAGTCTGCGTCGCTCGTCGGCCTCCGCCTCCTGCTGCGGTGTCGGCGGCTGGAGTTGGACCCCGGCGCGGGCGGCCAGCAGCTTCAGAGCCTCCCCGAAGGAGAGGTTCTCCCGCTTCATGACAAAGCTGACGACATCGCCGCCCGTGCCGCAGGCGCCAAAGCAGTGCCAGCGCTGGCTATCGGGGAAGACGATAAAGGAAGGCGTCTTCTCGCTGTGGAACGGGCACAGGCCCTTATAGTTGCGCCCCGCCTTTTTCAGCGGCACGTACGCCGATATGACCTGGACGATGTCGAGTCGCTGCTTGACCTCGTCTACGGCGCTCACGTTCCCACCGCCTGAACCGTCTACCGCGGGCGATGCAGACGCCGGCCCGAAACCGGCCGGCGTGTTCTGTGCGGCCCGCGCCGGACCCCGCCGACGCGCCCGCGTGCGCTTACATTATACCACACGTCGCGAGGGGCGCCACAAGCGAGTGCTGAGGGCCGTGCCTACCGGCCAGGTGTCGCCCCCTCCCCCTCCGCTCCCCCCTGTGTGGACAGGCTGCCTCAGTCGCCCTCCCTCAACCCTTGCCAGAGGGATAGCCCATCCCCCCGAGCCCCCTTCCCCGCCGCTTGCGCGGCGGGGAAGGGGTTAGGGGTTGGGGTCTGGCCATAGGCGATCCTTGCCCCTACATGGGCGGATGCAGGCTGTGCGCCCCTGAACGGGGACGGGGAAAGGGGAGCAGGGCCCTGCACGCAGAGAGGGCGGGCGTCATCTGAGACAGTCTGCCTTGTCGGCGGAGCAGGATTGGGTGCGAGGGGTCCTATCCGAGGGCCGGGCGGCCTCCGCCGCCCGGCCCTCGGACCGCAGCCGGACTTAGCGGTCCCTGTGTGCCTCGCCCAGGGCCGCCTGCGCAGCCGCGAGCCGCGCCACGGGCACCCGATACGGCGAAGCCGAGACATAGTTCAGGCCGATGCTGTGGCAGAAGTGGATAGACGATGGGTCGCCGCCGTGCTCGCCGCAGATGCCAACCTCGAGGTCGGGACGCGTCTTGCGGCCAAGCTCGACCGCCATCTTCATCAGCTTGCCGACCCCGCCCCGGTCCAACACCTGGAACGGGTTGTCGGGCAGGATCTTCCACTCCACGTACTTGAGCAGGAACTTGCCCTCGGCATCGTCGCGGGAGATGCCAAAGGTCATCTGCGTCAGGTCGTTGGTACCGAAGGAGAAGAACTGGGCATCCTGGGCGATCTCGTCGGCGGTCAGCGCTGCCCGCGGGACCTCGATCATCGTCCCGAACTTGTAGCTGATCTGCACGCCGCGCTCGGCCATGACCTGCTTGGCGACCGGCTCGAGCTGCTCGCGCTGCCTGCGCAGCTCGTTGATATGCCCGACCAGCGGGATCATGACCTCCGGATAGACCTTGACGCCCTCAGCAGCGACGTTGCAGGCCGCCTCAAAGATGGCCCTGACCTGCATCACCGTGATCTGCGGGAAGACGATGCCGAGCCGGCAGCCCCGCAGGCCGAGCATCGGGTTCGCCTCGCGCATGGCCGCGACGTTGCCGAGCAGCTTCTCCTTGCGGCGGATGGCCTCTTCCTTCTCCGCCCTCTCCTCGGCCGTCTTGGCGGCGCTCATCTCAACCCTGAGGTCCGCGATCTCCTGCACCAGCTCGTCATAGCTCGGCAGAAACTCGTGCAGCGGCGGGTCGATCAGCCGGATGATGACGGGCAGCCCATCCATCTCCCGGAAGAGCCCCTCAAAGTCCCCGCGCTGGATCGGGAGCAGCTCGTCGAGGGCCTGCTGCCGCTCCTCGTCCGTCTCGGCGAGGATCATCCGCTGCACGATGGGGAGGCGGTCCTCCTCAAAGAACATGTGCTCGGTACGCGCGAGGCCGATGCCCTGCGCACCCATCTCCCGGGCCACCTTGGCATCCCGCGGATAGTCGGCGTTAGCCCATACCTGCAGACGGCGGAACTCGTCGGCCCAGGAGAGCAGCTCCTGTAGCTGCACTTCCTTCTTGAACTCGGGCACGACCGTCTTGATCGGCCCGCGGAAGATCTCGCCCGTCGTCCCATCGATAGAGATCAGGTCCCCCTCACGGACGACGACGCCGTTGGCAGTGAACTGCTTGACGCCAACGCGGATGGCCTCCGCGCCCGCGACGCAGGGCTTGCCAAGGCCGCGTGCCACGACCGCTGCGTGCGACGTGGCGCCGCCATGCTGCGTGAGGATACCCCGCGCCTCCAGCATGCCGTGCACGTCGTCGGGAGAGGTCTCGGGCCGAACCAGGATGACCGCCTTGCCCTCCCGGCCAAGGGCCTGAGCAGTGTCCGCATCGAACACGGCCATGCCGCTTGCCGCACCCGGCGAGGCGTTGAGGCCCCGGCCGAGGAGCGCCCCTTCGTCCGCCGCCCGCTGCTTGTCCCGCTCATCGAACCGCGGCAGAAGGAGCTGGTACACCTGAGCCGGCTCGACCCGCTGCACGGCCTCTTCCTTGGTGATCAGCCCCTCGTGGACCATGTCTACGGCAATCTTGACCGCCGCTGCGGCGGTACGCTGGCCCCGACGGGTCTGCAGCATCCAGAGCTTGCCCCGCTCGACGGTGAACTCGAGGTCCTGCATCTCGCGGTAGTGCCGCTCCAGCCGCTGGGCAATCTCCTCGAACTGCTTGTAGACCTCCGGCATCTCCTGCGCGAGCTGCGCAATCCGCTTGGGCGTACGGATACCGGCAACCACATCCTCGCCCTGGGCGTTGGGCAGATACTCGCCGTAGAGGACCTTCTCGCCCGTGCTCGGGTCGCGGGTGAAAGCGACGCCGGTGCCCGAGTCGTAGCCCATGTTGCCAAAGACCATGGTCACGATGTTGACTGCGGTGCACAGGTCGTGAGGGATCTTGTGGAAGTTGCGATAGTCGACGGCGCGCTTGCCCATCCAGGAGTCGAACACGGCGGCAATGGCGGCGCGCAGCTGCTCATAGGGGTCCTCGGGGAAGGGCTCGCCCAGCTCGCGCTGATAGAGCGCCTTAAAGTCCGCCACGATCTGCTTGAGCATGTCGGCGGTGAGGTCGGTGTCCTGCTTCCCCTCGGTCTTTTCCTTGTAGGAGTTCAGGATCTCCTCGAACTTTTCGCCATCGATGCCCTTGACGATGCGGCCAAACATGGAGACAAAGCGCCGGTAGGCATCATAGGCAAAGCGCTCGTTGTTCGTGAGCCGGGCGAGGCCCTCGACCGTCCGGTCGTTGAGGCCGAGGTTCAGGACGGTGTCCATCATGCCCGGCATGCTGAACTTGGCGCCCGAGCGCACCGAGACGAGCAGTGGGTTCGCCGGGTCACCGAACCGCTTGCCCGTCTCTCGCTCGACCTCCCGTAGGGCTTCGAGAGTCTGATCCCACATGCCCTCCGGGAAGCGCTTGTTGTTGGCAAAGTAGGCGTTGCACGCCTGCGTCGTGATGGTGAAGCCGGGCGGCACGGGGAGACCTGCACGGACCATCTCCGCTAGGCCAGCACCCTTGCCTCCCAGCAGGTCACGCATCTCAGCGTTGCCCTCTCGGAAGAGGTAGACCCATTTCGTCATCGTATGCCATCCTCCTCGGCTGGTTTGATGAGTGTGTGCCCTGCCCGTCATCTGACGCGCCGATTATAGGCGCAACGCCACGCTTTGACAAGCGTACGGACGCCAAACGGATACCGGACGTTTGACCTCTTCCCCGTCTCGGACTAGAATATATGCAATGATATGCATGGGCTAATGCCTCCCCGGCCCGCCGCGGGAGGCTCAACCGCGCAGGCATCCTGCGCCGTAACGGCGGAGGTCATAGGTCCCGATGAGTGCTATCGCCTTCCTTATCCGCTTGCTCCAATCCGGTCTGGGTAACCTGGCGGCCTATCTTGCCGCCCACGTCCTGCTCTGCCTGGTCCCAGCGTTCTTCATCGCCGGCGCCCTGACCGCCCTGGTCCCCAAGGAGTCGGTCACGCGGTTCCTGGGCCGCAACGCGCCCAAGTACGTGTCCTACCCCGCCGCCGCACTGGCGGGAAGCGTCCTTGCCGTCTGTTCCTGCACGATCGTTCCGCTCTTTGCCGGCATCCACAAGAAGGGTGCCGGGCTCGGACCAGCCATCACCTTCCTCTTCTTTGCGCCGGCGGCCAACATCCTCGCCCTTGCCTACACGGGTGTCCTGATCGGCGGCGATATCGCCGTCGCGCGCATCCTGCTCTCGCTTGCCTTTGGCATCGGCATCGGCATGGTCATGGCCTTGGTCTTCAGCCGGTCCGACGCAGCCCATGATCAGGAGACGAACGGCGCCTTTGCCGCCGGCGAGCGGATGCAACCGCGGACCTGGGCCCTGCTTCTGTTGCTCGTCGCCCTCCTCATCTCCGGCACCCTCAAGGTCGGGCTCCTGACCAACGACTATGCCCACATCACTCTCCCGGTAGCCGGGATGGACCGCTTCCAGGACGCGCTCTACCGCCTCGTCCCGTTCGATCCGGCCAAGGGGGAAGAGGGGGTGACGGCCCAGGGCGCAATCCTGATCGGCCTGCTGGCCCTCGTTGGCCTCACCGCCTGGCGCGGCCTCGGCAAGATCGATGAGGGCTACAACCGCTGGACGGGTCTTGCCCTCGGGCTGATCGCCCTGACGATGGTCGTGGCCGCGACCCGCATGGTGCCGCACGCCGGCGGGCTGGACGTGTTCCTCACCGGCCGCCTGTTCGGCGTCCTGGCGATGATGGCCGGCGTGTACTATGTGGCGCGTCGCCACTTTGAGCCGTACGAGGTTCAGGAGTGGCTCTGGGAGACCTGGCGCTTCGTGCGGCAGATCTTCCCGCTCCTGGTCGTTGGCGTGTTTGCTGTCGGCGTGATCCGCCGGCTGATCCGCCCGGAGTGGATCGGCGCGGTCGCCGGCCACAACACAGTCTTCGGCAACCTGGCGGGCGTCATCTTTGGCGTGTTCCTCTACTTCCCAACGCTGGTCGAGGTCCCCATCGCCAAGATGTTCCTGAGCCTGGGCATGCACCGGGGGCCGCTCGTGGCCTACCTGATGGCCGACCCCGAGCTGAGCCTGCAGAGCATCCTCATGATTGCCGCCATCATCGGCCGCCGGAAGGCCTGGACCTACGCCGGGCTCGTGGCTTTGTTCAGCACCCTCTCCGGCCTGATCTACGGGGCTTGGGTCGATGGCGCAAGTCTAGGGCTGCTCGCATTGTACCTGGTAGCGAGCCTCTCCATCCTGGCGGCCGGGCTCTACCTGGTCGACCGGCGCAACCGGCGGCTCGCGGCGCTTGCCGAGGGCCGATAGCGGAGAGGGGGAGACCATGAAGGTCGCGACCGCCGTCATCCATGCCGGGGTCTGCGGTTTCGTCACGCGGGTGCGCGCTGCCGGCGACGACGACTGTGCCGTGCGCCTGGAGATCGGGAGCAACTGCGAGAAGGTACGCGCCTTCGCGGAGGAGCTGGCACAGGCCGGCCCGCTCAACGCCCTCGATGAGATAACCCGCGGCCACGAGAGCGTGCTTCTGACCACGGCCGCCCGGCACTGCCGGGGATGCTGCGCCGCCTGTGTCGCCGTGGACGGGGCCTTCAAGGCCATGCAGGTGGCTGCCGGGCTTGCCCTTCCCGCACCGGTGCGGATCGAGCTCACGGCCGAGGGTTGAGGGTACGTGGGCAGCCTCGGGCAGGGGCACGGGTTGCGTACCCCTGCCCGACGCCGTGAGCGTCGCGCCTCGCGCCGACGTGGCTGCAGCGGCAAGCGCCGCGGCCCCCATGCTGGGCAGCTTGTGTCCTGAGGGCAACGCTGCGACTGGAGCTCAATCTATGAGCCCTCCCGACCTGCTCGTGGAGAGCATCCGGATCACCCAGGTGATGGACTGCCTTGCCGACCCGGAGCGGATCCGCGCCGTGGCCGTGCCCTCGACGGACATCGGCCCGGCGCTGCCCTACCTGGCCTCCCTCCTCCCCCAGGCCGGCTACAACCACGAGGCCGGCATTCTGACGCTCGTACACCATGGCCGGCTGCTCACCGTGTACCGCCAACTGGTCACACTGGCCAAGGCTCTGGACGAGCAGGACGCCGAGGATGTGCTCGAGTGGCTGCGGCAGAAGATCAACCTGGCATACGCCGAGCGCGATCGCATCGCCCCATGCTTTGGCAGACGCCGCTCGCCGCGCCTGCTGGATATCTATCAGCTCCTCCCCAGGGATAACTGTCGCCGTTGCGGCCAGCAGACCTGCATGGCCCTGGCCGCCCGGCTTGCCTTCGGCGAGGCCGGTCTCGAGGATTGCCCCCGCCTCAGCGAGCCGACCTTTGCCGAGAACCGGGCTCGCCTCGCCGAGTGGCTGGGGCTGTGATGTACCTGTGCAACAGGGATTCGGGGAATGAGCGGCAACCCGCAGCGACTTTGCAGCCTGTGTACTGGCGTGCGGCATACACAGCGGGGGCCGCAATAGGAGGAGGTGCGTGGCCGGGATGGACCAGGGAGACCCGCTGACCCCGGCGGGTCGTGGGCTGGGGGCCGCGCCCCGGCAGCGCGGCGCCCGGTACTGGCGCCTACTCGGCTGCCTTGAGCTCTGCGAGGCGCTCCTCCACAGCCTTGGCCTCCGCCTGCAGCTCTTTCAGATACGCCTCGAGCCTGGCGATGCGCTCCTCACGCGTGGCAAAGCGGCGCCTGAAGTGCATCCCGGGCCCGCCGGCCGCGCCGGGAGCGCCCATGCCGCAGCAGCAGCCGAAGGCGCCGTGCGGGCCGGCGCCATATCCCATGCCTGGGCCAAAACGCCCCGTCCGACAACCGCGGTGCCAGCGACCGTGCCACTCACCCTGTCCACACATGGTCCCTACTCCTGTTCCCTTTGCTCAGCAAAGTAACTCCTGTACTCGGCCAGGAAGCGGTCCAGCCGCTCCCGGGTGCGCTCTATCCTGGATGCCCAGGCGCGCAGATACTCAACACCCTCTGGGGTTACCCGGTAGAGCCGACGTGCCGGGCCGCGGCCCTCAGTATCCCAGAAGGAGACGACAAAGCCTTCCTCTTCGAGCCGGCGTAGCGTGCGGTAGAGCAGGCCAGGGTCCGCGGAGGGGGCTGCGCCGTGCTCGCCGAGACGCTCCATCAGCTCATAGCCGTGGCAGGGCCTTTGGAGAAGGAACAGCAGAAGCCAGGGCTGCACAAAGCCGTGCACACGGCCTGCCGGATGAAAGCACTGATCGGGGCACTGACTCGCCCCGTGGTGGAGACTTCGTCCGCACATGGGCATACTCCCGCAAGGACAGCGAACAGAGGTCCGCATCTATATGCAGCTGTCGTATATAGCACGCTTCACCCTATCTGTCAAATCCTGCTTAGGTGTTCAGTCCCGCGTTCAGTACATAGCACGGAGGCGGGCTCCTCGTACCCCTGCCTATCCGGATGGGTTCGCGCCGGCTCGTCGCGGAACCCCTTCCCCATGTGCCCCCTTGCCCTCAGGGGCGGACAGACGCCTCCGCGCGGGCAGCCTCGGAGCATCGCCAGTTGGAGTACCCCACCCCTGACCCCGCCCCCGCGGCGGCGGGCGGGGAATCCAGATAAGGGGGGTGTCCGCGGGCGGCTTCGCCGCCCGCGGACACCCCCTCAAAAAAAGGCCCCCTTCCCCGCCGCGAAGCGGCGGGGAAGGGGGCCCGGGGGATGGGGCACCGCCCCTCGGGTGTCTTGACCACGCCCGTGGGGGGACCTGTCCGCCCCTGAACCCCCTTCCCCAGGAGGACGCGGCGGCGTCTGCCTGGGCAAGAGGGAAGACGATTCCGGGTGTCTGGGGCGCCGCCGGCGCGGCCAGGATGTGAGTCTGAACAGATACAAGTCCCGCCAAGACCGCACATGTTCAGCCTCGCGTTCAGGCACTTTCGGCCTCCATTTCGGCCTGTTTTCGCAGACCCATGGCTGCCAGTGCGGCGTTTTCCCCGGCCCGCACTCTCCCCACAGAGCATACCATGCCCCCCAAGGGTCGCACCGTAGCCGCACATGCACGCGATCCGGACTTGGTCCCAACCAGGAAAGCGCCTCGTCCACGATTCCGCAACATATGCCTGCGCCGCCGGGTGGCACGCCTCTTGCAGCCTCTGGTTGCTGCATGGGAGGGAGGAGATGGACACCACCAGCGAGTTGTATCAGGCGGCCTTGCTCATGCACGGCCACAGGTGCCCTGCGATGCCGCTCGGTCTCCGTGCGGGGCTGGCCGCACTGGAGGCTCTCGGCACGGAGCGGTCTCGCAACGGCGAGCTACGGGCCCTCGTCGAGATCGACCGCAGCCATTGCGGCACCTGCTTTGCCGACGGGATCCAGATGGCCACTGGCTGCACCTTCGGCAAAGGAAACATAGAGCGCCTCGGCTACGGCAAGTTCGCTGTAACACTGATCGACTACCGCAGCGCACAAAGCGTGCGCGTGCTAGCCCGGCCCGAAGTCATTCGGCGGAGCCAGGAGTCGGAGTTCATCGCCGAGCGCCGCCGGGGCGTCCCTGCCTGCCAGATCGACCCCAGGCTTTCGGAGGATCTGATCCGCATGGTCCTCGCCCAACCGGTCTCAGAGCTGTTCAACGTCGGACCGGTCATGAAGGTCGAGCTTCCGCCCCCGGAGCCGCACGCGTTCGACACTTTCATCTGTGATCTGTGTGGCGAGACTGTAGTGACCCGCTACGCCCGCGAGCGCGAGGGTCTGACTGTATGCATCCCTTGCGCTGAGGCTGGGGCCGAGGGCCGACCCGTGCCGCTCCCCGTTCAGGAGGGCCCATCGGGCTGAGCAACGTCGTGCGCCTCGCCTGCAAGGGATGCCCGTCTGACCTCAGTCCGGGCTCCCCGCATCGGCCAGGGGACGCCCTACCGCGAGGTGGCTCGTGGACGTGGTGGAGCAGGAGCCTCGGCAGGAGGAGCCTTCACCCGAGGAGGAGGCTCGCGCTGACGTCTCACTGTGGGACCTCTTCTGGACCTATCTCCGGATAGGCGCTACTGCGTTCGGCTTCTCCATCCTGCCCAAGGTCAGGCACACGGTCATCGACAAAGGTTGGCTCACCGAGACGGAGACGAACGAGGGGTTGGCCCTTGTACAGCTGTACCCCGGCCCCGTAATGCCAGAGTTCATCGCCTACGTGGGATACAGGTTGCGAGGTGTGCCGGGGGCGGCCGCGGCAATGAGCGCCTTCGTCCTCCCGGCCTTCGTTCTCATGCTGGGGCTATCCGCTGCTTGTTTTGCTGCCGGGAGCCTCCCCTTCGTACAGCCCTTGTTTCTCGGCCTCGAAGCCCTCGTCATAGGTACTATTGTCAATGTCGCGCTGGATTTCGCGGCCCAGTCCTTCAAGGGCACGACAGAAGCCGCGCTTGGCCTCGGCGCGTTTGTCGCATTGCTCTTCAACGTGAACCCGATCTTCGTCGTGCTCCTCGCCCTCGTGCTGGGCGGGATCTTGCTGAGGCCGCCGCCCCGCGCCGGCGCCGTAGTGCCCCACACCACGGAGCCTCTCAGCCGCAGACGACTGGCAGCCATCGGCCTGGCCATTGGCATCGTCCTGGCGGTTGCCGTACTTTCGCGTTCCCTCCGCTCCCAGGTCGGCGGGTTGGCGCTGATTCTGTTCCGGATCGGTGCCGTCGCCTTTGGCAATGGCACGACGATCATCCCTCTGATTCAGCATGAGGTCGTGCAAACGCGAGCACTGCTCACACCGCCCGAGTTCGCGGCGGGCCTCGCCCTCGGTCAGGTCACGCCAGGACCTTTCCTCATCACGGCCACCTTTATCGGCTACAAGGTCGGCGGCATCGCAGGGGCCACCCTCGCCACCTTTGCCATCTTTGCGGCGCCCTTTGTCTGGTCACTGATCTTCAGCGAGATCTTTATGCGTCTGCCCGACCTGCGTGCGATTCGCGGCGCACTCGAGGGAGTGCTCGCCGCCTTCGTGGGGCTGCTCGCTGTGGTCGTGTTGCAGTTGAGCGTGGTAGCCATCGTGGGGCCTGTATCAATCGCCTTCGCGGCTGCAGCGCTGGTCGCCATGCGCTACTTCCGGATCGACGTCGCGTGGATCTTCCTCGCCGGCCTGGCGCTCTGGGCCCTCTTGCTCCTCACAGGTCTCATCCGGCTCTAGAGCAGGCCGAGCGTGTCGCCACCCCTAACCATTTGACAACCAGTCCAAACCCGTGTATGATATATGCGTCTCAATGAATATATCCCGGAGTAGAGGGAGAACATGACTCATCGCCACGACCCCGTGGACCGGGCGCAGGAGCTGTTTCAGATACTGTCGCATCCCATGAGGCTGCGACTGCTGCTCGCCCTCTGCACCGGAGAGGAGTGCGTGTGCGACCTGGCAGCCCGCTTCGGCAGGCCCCAGCCCTACATCTCGCAGCAGCTTGCCGAGCTGCGGCAGGCAGGGCTCGTCGCCGACCGGCGGGAGGGGCGGCGCATCTTCTATCGGTTGGCTGACCCACGGGTCTGTTCCGTGCTGGCCGCGACCGGGCTCTGCGTAGAGGATACCGAGCGCGCCGCGCGCTGCACCTGCCTCCGCAGGTGCGCATGAGCTGCGCCTCTTTTTTTCGCCTGAATCATGCATCTCATTGCATACATCGGCCCGGCGCCGGAGGAGGCACGTCCATCATACCGGTGCTGCCAGGATCCGGCAGGCCCTGCTGTGCCCGGGAGCGATCTCCCGGACCGTGAGGTGCCTGCCTGAGAACAACTCTGACTCCGTTTGTGAGGTACGGACAATGGCCAAGACGTGGTACCCGATCATCGATCGGGACAAGTGTATGTCGTGCGGCACGTGCGTGGATTTCTGCGCGCACGGCGTGTACGAGTTGGATGGCGACGGGCAGCCGGTGGTCAAGGCACCGGAGAACTGCGTCGAGTTCTGCCGGGGCTGCGCCAAGATTTGCCCGGAAGAGGCCATCAGCTACTATGGAGATAGCGAAAGGTAGGTAGGTCGAGATGGCAAAGAGAGGACTGCTCCTTTGTGTGTGCCAGGGCACGTGCCCCTCGTTCCAAAAGATGAACATCTTTGAGGTTGCCAACACCCTCCGCCGCGAGAAGCTGGTCGACTATGTGGCCATTCACCCCCAGCTCTGTGCGCGGGATGGCGACCAGTTCCTCGGCACGCTGCTTGCTGGCGGGGGGACGGACCACCTGTACGTGGCGGCATGCGACCCGACCATGCAGCTCAAGATGTTCCGCGATGCCCTGAGGGAGGCCGGCTTCAGCGAGGAGAAGGTCTCCGGTGTGGACATCCGCAACATGTCCACCGAGCAGGCGGTCGCAGCGATCAAGGCCCTCATCCAGGTGCCAGAGGCTGAGCGCTAGACCAGCTGCGGGGGAGCGCCTGTGGGCGCTCCCCCGCAGGTTGTCGCCCGAGATGGCGACAGGGAGAGTGAAGATGCGGCAACAGACGCGCCCGGGGCCGGACCAGGCGTTACTCCAGGTAACCGACCTCCATGTGACACGCGACGGGCGCCCGATCCTGCGCGGGGTCAACCTGACCGTGATGGAAGGAAGCATCCATGCCGTGCTGGGGCTCAATGGCTCCGGCAAGTCCACCCTGGCCTACGCCCTCATCGGCTCGGCAGGCTATGCGCTGCAGCGCGGTGAAATCCGCTTCGCCGGCGAGGACATCACCCCACTGAGCATCACCGAGCGCGGCAGGCTGGGGCTCACCCTGGCCTGGCAGGAGCCGGCACGCTTTGAGGGGCTGAGCGTGGAGCGCTACGTCAGCCTCGGCATGCGTGAACCGGACCTCCAGCATGTCCGTCAGGCCTTGATCGCCGTGGCGCTGGACCCCGACGACTATCTGCGCCGCTACGTGGACGAATCGCTCTCGGGTGGCGAGCGCAAGCGGGTGGAGTTGGCCGCCGTCTACGCCATGAGGCCGAGGCTTGCCATCCTCGACGAGCCCGACTCCGGCATCGACATCCTGACCCTCGAGGACATCAGCAAGCTGATCCGCCGCATGCAGCGGGAGGGCACGACCGTGCTCCTCATCAGCCACCGCGATGAAGTGGTCGCCATCGCCGATGCAGCGTCACTTATGTGCGAGGGCCAGGTTCAGACGACCGGCGATCCCCGACACGTCTGCGATCGCTATGCGCGCTGCTGCCGCCCCTGCGACCGCGCCCGGAAGGTCGAGACGGAGTACGACTATGAGCGACTTTGAGGCGATCCTCAAGGCCTATGCGGCCGCAGGCGGTAACCCCGAGTTCCTCAAGTCACCCAAGATCGGCAGCCTTGTCATCAGCGGCAACGAGGTTCTGGGGCTGAACGCCATCCCCGGCCTCGACGTCCGGGCCGACCCCCTGCCAGATGGAGTCAGGGTCGCCGTCCGCGTCGCACCGAGTGCGAGGATCGAGACTCCTGTGCACCTCTGCTTCGGTGTCATCCCCGAAGAGGGCGTGCAGCGCATCCTCGTCGACTATGAGGTCGGCGCCGGCGCCTCGGTCGAGTTCCTTGCCCACTGCACCTTTCCCAATGCCCTCCGTGTACAACACGTGATGCAGGGCACGGTTCACGTCGGACATGGGGCCACCATGCGCTACAGCGAGGTGCACTACCACGGCGAGACCGGCGGCATCGAGGTGCTGCCCAGGCTCCAGATCCGCGTCGATGAAGGCGGCCGCTACTTCTCCTCGTTCAGCCAGACGAAGGGCCGCGCCGGCAGGATCGATTTCGACTATACGGTCGATGTCGACCGCGAGGCCCTTGCCGAGCTGACCGCCAAGGCGTTGGGCTACGCCGACGACCAGATCACGGTGCGTGAGACCATCCGCCTGAACGGCGAGGGAGCCCGCGGGCTGGCCAGGTCCCGGATCGCAGTGCGCGACCGCGCCCGGAGCGAGGTGCTCGCAACGACCGAGGGCAATGCCCCCTTCGCCCGCGGACACGTCGACTGCGTCGAGATTGTGCGCGGGCAGGCCATCGCCAACGCCGTGCCGGTCGTGCGCGTCACAGACGACCGCGCCCAGGTCACCCACGAAGCCGCCATCGGTACGGTCGGCAAGAAGGAGCTAGAGACCCTCATGTCCCGCGGCCTGGCCGAAGAAGAAGCCGTCGACATCATCGTCCGCGGCATGTTGGGATAGGCAAGCCCTCGAATGGCCACACGACAGCCGCGGACCCGAGCTTGACGACCGTCGGAACAGGCACTGAATATGCTTTCGTGCGAATACGGACATGTACTTTACTGACCGCCCAATGCCGTCGTGGCCGGACCACTCCCCGGGCGCCGGCTGCGGTCAGTATAAGGGGTATCTAGAGCGGATCAGAGCACGTGGCACCATCACAGGTCCTGACGCAATCATCACCTGAGATCATGGAGGAGGATTGCCCAATGGCCAAGGACAACACCTGGCATGGCATCCCGCGTGAGGAGATCCCCTGGTACCCCACTGTAGACGCCGCGACGTGCATCGGCTGCACCCTCTGCTATGTGACCTGCGGCCGCCTCGTGTACGAGATGGTAGAGAACAAGGCGGTTGCGGTACGCCCGTACAGCTGCATGGTCGGCTGCTCCACCTGCGCCACGGTCTGCCCCGTCGAAGCGATCAGCTTCCCAGACCGCGACCTGATCTGGAAGCTCGAGCGTGAGCACAGGATCTTCAAGGTGGTGCGCAAGGAAGCCGAAGAGAAGCGAGCCCGCCTCGAGGCGACGGCCAAGAGCGCGGAGTCCGGCGAAGGCGGAGAGCGCCTCCAGACGATGACTGCGAGGACAGAGGCTGAGCAAGAGGTTGCCGAGGTGAGCACCCGGGTCCGGATCGAGCTGTCGGGCGACCTCGTCGAGAAGCACTTCCTCACCAAGCTGCAGGATCTGATCCGAGACCGCCCCTACGACGTGGCCAACCTGCGCCTCGAGGTGCCTACGGTCAAGGGCGCCATGGAAAAGACCCCCTCGCTGCTATGGTTCGAGGTCTCCTCGACCGAGCAGCAGGACGTTGAGCCCTTCATGACCGAGGTCCGCTCCCTGATCGAGGAGAACGAGCTGGTGTTGGTCAACGAGACCCGGCTGTAGCGCACCAGGTAGCGGCCGGGCCTGGCTGCCGACCTTCGTGCGAAGGGAGATCGATCATGGCTGTTTGCTGGGTGCAGGCCGGTCAGTGCGGGCACGAGACCACGATCGCCGCGCGAAGAGTCGCACCGACGCGAGTGTCCTTCGAGATCACGAGCACCTGCGAGCACATCCAGGCCCTGGCTGATGCGCTCGGCGAGGTAGACGTCGCAGGCGAGGTCACCAGAGCGCTGACCGAGACAGGCATCTACACTCTGGCGGCGCAGCATGTGTGTCGCAACAGCTGCGTTGTGCCCGCCGCCATCCTCAAGGCCATGGAGGTGGCGGCGGGCCTGTTCCTGCCAGGCGACTGCCACATAGAGTTCGTGACCGACGCGATCTGACCGTTGCGAGCAGCCCCAGCGTGCTTCCGCCGCGCCGGTCTCACGAGCACGCCCGGCCGCATCTCATGCCGGTGGCTTGCGCAGCATCCACGCTTCCCACGAGGCGGTGTCGCGGTCGAGGAGGAGCCGGTTGAGCAGGACCTGCCGCCGGGCTTCAGGATCGGCCGGGAGGGGGCTACGGTTGGCCTCCAGACGCTTGATGACCGTCAGCGCGAGCATCGCCAGGCACCCAGAGGTCACCTCCACCGGCCGGCCCGCAGCGGAGGCAAGGAACGGCAAGAGCGCGATGCCGAGAAGAGTCCCCACCCCCGTTGCGTGCGCCATCCTCCCCACGGCCATCGCCACCAGGAGCCAGGGAAAGCCCCACGGGAAGACAACGAGGAGCGTCCCGAGGAAGGGGCTCACTCCGCGGCCGCCCCTGAAGCCCAGGTACAGGGGCCACACGTGCCCGACCGCTGCCGCCAGCCCGCCCAGCACAGCCGCCGCCGGCCCCAGCCCCAGGCGAAGACCCAGCCAGGTCGGCAGCGCAGCCTTGGCGATATCCAGGAGCCCCACCGGCACGATCGCCCAGCGGGCCACGTGATAGTATACGCCCGTACCGCTGACCGTGCCACTGCCATACTCGCGAAGATCCAGCCCCTTGAGGACTCGACCCGCCACATAGGCCGTAGGGATGGATCCCACGAGGTAGCCGAACAGCACCAAAGCCAGGGTCCCCATAGCACCCCCCAGCCGCCCGGCTCGGGCGGCCAGCCCGCCAAGAGGAGCCTCGCCTCTCACTCGTAGTAGTACGCCAGCCCGATCAGCCCGGGGCCAGTGTGCCCTCCCATGACGGCGGTAAAGTCGGTGATGGCCACCTCCGCCTCCGGCCAGACCTCCACCGCCCGTTTCTGCAGCTCCAGTGCCTCCTCGGCCGCATCGGCGTGCATGACGGCTACCTCCAACCGCGTATGGTTATTGAGCCGCTCCGCCACGTACTGGACCATGTACTCCAGAGCTGCGCGCCTCGTGCGCCTGCGCGCTATGCAGGTCGCCGTCCCATCGCTCTGGATGGTGAGCAAGGGCTTGACCTGCAGGAGGTCCCCCAGGAGCCCCACGGCCAGGTTGACCCGGCCGCCGCGGACCAGGTACTCGAGGGTGTCGACTGTCGCCACCAGCCCCACGCGCTCCCGCGCCGACTGTGCCGCCGCCACGACCTCCTCCATCGAGGCGCCATGAGCCGCCGCTTGCGCGGCCTTCAGGGCCACAAACCCCTCGGCGCGGGCGGCGGTCCGCGTATCCACCACCTCGACCGGCTGCGACGGGAACTCGGCCCGCATCGTCGCCGCCGCCAGGCTGGCGGCCGCGAACGCCATGGTGAGGCGGCTGGACAGGGTCAGACACACAACCCCTGCCGCTCCACCGGCCAGGAGGGACCTGAAGGCGCCCTCATACTCACCAACTGAGGGGCTGGACGTTCGGGGAAGCACTTTGTCTTCCCGCATGCGGCGGTACAGCTCGGCCGGGGAGATGTCGATGCCGTCGCGATATTCCCGGTCGCCAAGGGCCAGCTTCATGGGGACCACCGTGATACCCATCTCACTGGCCGTCTGGGGGTCTATCTGGGCGACCGTGTCTGTCACCACCGCTACCCGGCCATGGAGGGTCAGCTGGCGCCGCGCCGAGGCCTGCCGAACGGTGCTTGAGTCTCCCAAGGCCCCCTCCTTTGATGCAGCAAAGCCAGGAAAACGGGACCACCGCGGGAAGCACCTTCATTCTGCCGCCGCTTCACCTGCCTGTCAAGAGCCCGGGTGGGCGCGCCGGCCTCGCTAGCCGGCCCGCAACTCCGGAGCCCGGGCGCCTGCAAAGAGCGTCCTCTGGAACCACAGCGCCACGTTCACAAGCCCGATCATCACCGGCACCTCGATCAGCGGCCCGATCACCCCCGCAAAGGCCTCCCCAGAGTTGATACCGAACACTGCCACTGACACGGCAATGGCCAGCTCAAAGTTGTTGCTCGCCGCAGTGAAGGCCAGCGTGGCCGTCTTGGGATAGTCAGCCCCGGCCCGGCGCGCCATCCAAAAGCTGACCAGGAACATGAACACAAAGTAGCACAGGAGAGGGATGGCGATGCGGAGGACGTCCAGAGGTATCTGCACGATCAGGTTGCCCTTGAGGCTGAACATGACGACGATGGTGAACAGGAGCGCGATGAGGGTCACCGGGCTGATCCTCGGCACGAACTCCTTGTCATACCACGCTGCGCCCTTTGCCTGCCGAAGAATCAGCCGTGTCACAAAGCCGGCGGCCATCGGAATCCCAAGGTAGATCGCCACGCTCTCGGCGATCTGTCCGATGCTGATGTTGACAACGCTGCCCTGCAGGCCGACCAGCGGTGGTAGCACGGTCACAAAGATCCAGGCGTAGACGCTATAGAAGAGCACCTGGAAAACGCTGTTCAGCGCCACGATGCCGGCGGCGTACTCGGTATCTCCCCCGGCCAGCTGATTCCAGACGATCACCATCGCAATGCACCGCGCCAGGCCGATCATGATCAGGCCCGTCATATAGTGCGGCCTGTCCGGCAGCAGCAGGATGGCGAGGATAAACATGAGGATCGGCCCCACGACCCAGTTCTGCATCAGCGAGAGGCCCAGGACCCGCCGGTTCCGAAAGACCTGCCCGAGCTGCTCGTATCGAACCTTGGCGAAGGGAGGATACATCATCAGTATGAGGCCTACGGCAATCGGGATATTGGTGGTCTCGACCTAAAAGCGGTTGATGAACGCCTCGACCCCCGGGACAAAGTATCCGAGGGCCACCCCAGCCGCCATGGCCAGGGAGATCCACAGCGTGAGAAAGCGATCCAGAAAGGAGAGCCGTTCGGTTTGGTTGTGTGTCATCGTCTAGCTCCTTGCTGCCTGTCGCCATGACGGTACGATCCGGGAGCGCAGGATTGCGTCCCTCCGGCTCGCCCGTCGGCACCGATACTCCCAGTCCACGCTACGCCGTGCAGGTGCTCATGCTCCGGTCGACATCGTCCTTCTCTCCTCGCTGACACCCCGTGCCGCCTCTGCGGCTCAGGGCTTGCGCCCCCCTTTCTGAGCCCAGAAGCTCGCGTATTCCCGTAGGAGAACCGCCTTGTAAGCTCCTTCTGCCGTTCCTGGAACATAGTTTTGGACCTTGACTGCGGCGAGTATCCTGTCCCCGAGAGCTTCCTCCGGGCGCAGGCCTTCCTCCCACAGCTCCTCAAAGAGCTGCCTGAGGCCCACGATCCCGACGGTCATCCCGTCGCCACGGACATCGACCTGTGTGATGTCCCCTTCGTCGCCGCCGCAGCAGGATTCCATGCCCCAGGCCGGGCGCCGCTCGTCCGCCATCCATCCCCTCCTCACCGCGGGCTCCCGCCGTCGCTTCAGCAGCGGGAGCATGCCCCTGGAAGCGAGGCCACCTTCCTTACAGACCCAGCGCCTCCAGAGCCTTGCGGATCGCCGGCACCGAGACCTTCCCACCCGCCGACAGCACGTTGTCCCCGACAAAGACCAGAGGGATGCCTGCCTTGCCCTCGCGAACGAGCGCCAGGGCCTCCGGAAAGTCGTCCATTTCCGGAGAGAAGAGGTCATAGTATTCTACGGCCACCTGCTCGCCAAAGCGTGCGGCCAACTGATTGGCCACGAGCCGGGCAATGTCGCGCCATGGCTCACTGATGCCACTCGGGCAGGCGCTCGGTGCACCGACCATGCGTACTCGAACGGGAAGGTCCATGTCAGTCAGCCGCACGCGCAGCTGCCGCCGGAGCAGCAGCCACCCGATGACATCGGCGCGACACCACCGCCGTCCCGACGCATGAACGTGACCGCAAACGCCTGCCTGACCTGCGCACTGTGACACTTGGGACAGACAGGCTGCACGCCTGCCACCTTCTCCCTGATGGTCGCAAAGACCTGGAACACGTGACCACAGTCCTGACACCGGTACTCGTACGTAGGCATGGGCACCCAGTCCTCCTATGCCGGTTGCTCTACCCAGTGTGATCCCATCAGACCGCAGCCGCTCTGGCCAGGCCAGCAAAGTCGAAACCGAGGAGCTCACTGATAGCCGCGTTCACCGCTGGCAGGAAGAGCTGAGCCTCCTGCACCGCGCGAACGTAGGCGCTGATGACCGGATGGCTCTCAGCCTCGCTCTGCAGGCGCCGCAGGTCATCGATGTCGGCCTGCGTGATCTCGCCGGTCTGCTGTTTTAGGACGAGCGCGCGCTGTCGATCAGAGAGCCTGGTCAACAGCTCCTGCGCCTGAGCATCGGCGGCCAGCCTTGCTCTGGCCAGCCAGAAGGCGCTGATGGGCTCGCACCGCCGCAAGGCCTCCGCGAGTGCCTGCGCGGCTGCTCTCGCCCTCCCGTCCGCTGTCATCACCAGTCCCTCCTCGTCATCCGCAGGCACAGCCAGGCCCGCACCCGGCCACAAAGCTCAGTCCGATGGTCTCAGATATGAGTGTCGCGAGCTCGCCGCAGAGGCGGCTCAGCCTCTCCTGCGCCTCCAGATAGGCCTGCACAGAGGGCACGGCCAGCATGGCTCGCTCCAACTGCTGCAATGCCGCACGGTCTTCATCAGAGGCGATGCCAAAGCGCAGTTCCCATCCCAACGCCTGCTGCCTCTCCTGGAACGCGCGAATCGCCTCCTGAGCAGCACCGTCCCGCTGCAGCGCGACCTGCGCCCGCTCGAAAGCCTGGTACTCCTCTGTCTCGGCCAGCGCCTCGGCGAACTCGCGCGCTGCCTTCAACGCCTCGCCTTCTTTGATCGTCCCGTCTGTCACCGTTTCCTCCGATGCTCCGTCTGCGCTGCACCGGGGAGCAAGTCCGGCTCTCCCCGGCAAGCAGGCAGCTCATCCCCCGTAGACCTGCTCGCCAAGCCGAATCAGCATCGGCAGCCCCTTTACCTCAGAGGGTAGCAGCGGGATCTGCACGATTGGCACCGTGAAGCGTCGCGCCATCTCGGCCAGATACCTCTCCTGCATGGCCCGCCGCGCCCGCGCAAAGGGCGTGCTGCACTGGTCGGCCGGCAAGACCTGATTGGCAACAACCAGCCCCGGCTCGATGCCCACGGTGCGCAACTCTTGAGCCGCGCGATAGGCCTCCAGGATCGGAGTGGCCTCGGGGTACATCACAAAAGCGAAGGTGCTGCGCTCCGGATCGCGCATCATCGCGATCACCTGCCCAAAGCGCTGCTTGGCCACGTCGTCGGCAGCCCGGCTGTCGACCGTGGCAAAGACCTTCACCTCGAGCTGCTGGCTCCAGTCGATGGGCAACTCGAGCAGCCGCAGCGTGTGCCCGGTCGGCGCCGTATCAAAGACGATCACCTGCCAGCTATCCTGAGAGGCAAAGTCGATGAAGCGATCAAAGGCGGCCATCTCTTCGGTGCAGGGCGAGTCCAACTCCTCGGCCATGACCTTGATCGCCTCCGGCGGACGGCCCTGCTTCCGTGCATCGGCTAGGATGCGCGCGCGGTACGCCTCGGCCGCAGCTTTGGGGTCGATTTTCGCAGCCCACAGGTTGGAGATTCCCGCCACCGGAGCCGGCTGATCGCCCACCGGGACGTCCAGCACGTCGCCGAGATGAGCCGCCGGGTCGGTCGTTACCAGGAGGGTGCGATAACCCTGTCGGGCCAGCCACACCGCGGTGACACAGGATGCAACGGTCTTGCCAACTCCCCCCTTGCCGGCGAAAAACAGCGTGCGCGTGTGTCCGTTCGGCATCAGTCGAGCGCGGTACAGCGCCGGCGCCGGGGCTTCCGCCCCGCCGGCCGCGGTTGGTTGCTGAGGCGGCGCGGCCGCCAACAGCGGAGCGCCCACAGCGCCCTCAAAGAGGCTCACGCCGACCTGCCTCAACCGCTCCACTCCCTTGATCTCGCCGGGGAGCAGGTGCATCCGCCGCGAAGGATACGGCAGCTCGGCCTCGATTTGCTGCAGGTAGCGTTCCTGCATCTTGGCCCTGGCGGCGAAAAGCGGGTTGTCGGCCGCCTCTGGCGGGATGATCGCATTGACGATCAACCGGAAGGAGCGGATGCCCAGCTTCCCCAGCTCGCCGATCGTGCGCCGGGTCTCCTTGATGGCGATCGCCTCGGGATGGAGAACGAAGATAAAGGTCGTGCGCTGCGCGTCGCGCAGGACGGACATGGCGTGCTCATACTTGCGCTTGGACTCCTGGATCGCCGCGGCCGGTCCGAGGCAGGTCTGCCCGCTTCCCTGCGTTGCCGTCTCGATGGAGCGGCTCCACTCAAAGGGCAGTTCCAACAGGCGCAGCGTGTGGCCGGTGGGCGCAGTGTCAAAGATGACCACGTCGAACTGCTCGGGCACGGCGGCCTCCTGGGCTGAAGGAGGCTTCTCACACGAGGCTGGCCTCTCATCGAGCGCCAAAAAGTCGGTGAAGCGGTCAAAGGCCGCCACCTCGGCCGTGCAGGGTCCGCTCATCTGCTCCTCGATGACCTGTACCATCTCGGGAGGGAAGACGGCACGAATGGGGGCGAGGGCGCGGTCCTTGTACTCCGCAGTGGCCAGGTCCGGGTCGATCTCCATCGCCCACAGGTTAGGTGTGCCCTCGATCGGCGTGATCCGGTGCCCGATGGCCTGCTCAAACACGTCGGCCAGGTTCGAGGCCGGATCGGTCGTGACGATGAGGGTTCGCCTGCCTTCGTCGGCATAGCGCACGGCGGTGGTGCAGGCCATGCTCGTCTTGCCGACACCGCCCTTACCCGAGAAGAACAGGTACTCGGTCGACATCACTTCCTCCTTGCGTTCAGCGCGTCTTCGATTTCGGACAGTGTCGGATAGACCCCCACCTTGATTACGCGGCCGTTCACGACAGTGATCGGAAGAGCGGCCATCTGTCGCTCCCGAAGCAACTGGTACACCTGAGGGTTGCTCGTGAACGCGTACGGCTGCGCGCTGATCTGGTAGCGGCGCACGTCCAGCCCCCGCTCCTTCAGGGCCAGCACCATCTCGTTCACGTCCAGCAGGGTCTTGTCCACTGTCGGTCCACAGAGTCCGGTCGGGCAGCAAAGTGGCGGATCAAAGATCTCCACACGCCCCTCGCTCGTGCCCTGGACAACCGGTTGGTCTCTCAGAGGTGTCGATTCGGCCATTACAGTTCATCCTCCATTGACCTACGAAGAATTGCCATGAAGGAGCTTCACCACCCCGGGGCACCTTCCGGTGGCCTGCAGGCGCGCCTCAGCCGCGCACGCCGGCCCGCCGCGGACAGGCCGTCTCGCGCACCTGGATACGCCCGGGATCAAAGAAGGCACATACCTCCTGCTGCAGCCGCACAAGGGCCTCCCTGTTCACCGAGTAGTACACCCACCGGCGATCCGAGGGATCCCTACGCGCACTCACCAGGCCCGCCCTCCGCAAGGCTTTGAGGTGGTGAGAGATAAGGTTCATCGGCAGGTCGAGGCATTCGCCTAGCTCGCAGTTGCACTGTACCCCCTGCATGAGACGGTCGAGGATCGCCAGCCTCGTCGGGTCGCTGAGCACTTTGAGGAGGCCGGCCAACTCCGCGGCACGCGCGGCATCAGCACTGCTCATGAAACCCGGCCCTCCATATCCTTCAACGTCCGTTGAATTATACTACTGGCTCGAACCGATGTCAAGAAGGGCAAGAGCAAGAGCGCGCCCTGCACCTTTCCCCGCCTCATGCCATCCGTTTGACTCCATGCCCGAATGCGAATATAGTGAAATAAACTCCGTTGCTTCTGCCGGACGACAACGCAAGGCATCAAAGGGTCCTCCGCCCCTCGCAGGCACCTGCGAGGCGATGCCCCCTCAGGGAAAGGAGAGGTCGCAGCCCATGGGCGCTGAAAAGGAGTACCTCGGCATACCACGCAGCCTGATCCCCTGGCATCCGCGCATCGACGCTGATGCCTGTACAGGCTGCGGCGTCTGTGTTAGCGCCTGCAAGCACGGCGTGTATGCCTTCGATGAGCAGGCCGGAAGGGCCGTCGTGGCCAACCCCTACGAGTGCGAGGTCTACTGCCAGAGCTGCATGTTCCAGTGCGAGATGGAAGCCATCTCGTTCCCCGACAAGTCGCAGATCAAGGCCGTCGTCAAAGAGCTTCGCAAACAGTATCCTCCACGCTAGCTCACAGGCTGCGGCCATCAGCCAGCGACAGGTACAAAGGAGAGGAAACCATGTCGGACAAACCCAGATTCGTCATGTGCGTCTGCCGCGGGGACTGCCCCGGCTTTGAGAAGCTCAACATTTGGGCTCTGCTCAACTATGTGCGCAACGAGCTGGACGTAGAGTACGCCATCGCCCACCCCCAGCTCTGCGTCGATGACGGCGACCGCTTCTGGCAGGACCTGGCCAAGCCCGGAGTCACCTATGTGGTCGGTGGGTGCGACCCCCGCATGCAGCGCAAGATGTACAAGGACGCGCTGGCGGCGGTCGGCGCGGATTTTGACAAGCAGGTGATCGCGCTCGACCTGCGCAATATCGAGACCCCGGAGGCCATGCGGAAGGTGACCGAGGCCTTTGAGAAGCTCCAGGAGAGCTAGACTTGTAGCAGTGCCCTGCCGGGGCGGCAGGGCACTGCCGGCCGCAGGTCAGGAGAATCGTTCCGTTGGGGGAGCGCGCTGAGGAGTGGCGTCTGCTCGACCTGAGCCACGCCGATCCTTACCTGAACATGGCAGTCGAGGAGGCAATCCTCCAGGCGGTGGGAGCCGGGCTCGCGCCTCCAACGCTCCGGCTCTGGCAGAACGACAACGCCGTGGTCATCGGCTACTTCCAGGATGCAGCTGTGGAAGCCGACCTCGAAGCCTGCCGCGAGCTTGGCACCGCTGTCGTCCGGCGCATCTCCGGCGGCGGTGCCGTCTATCACGACGCCGGGAACCTGAACTTTGCGCTTTTCATCCCCGCCTCCGACCCGCGCGTGCCGCGGGAGGTCCTGGCATCCTACCATTACCTGTGTCGTGGCGTCATCGAGGCCCTCTCACTCCTCGGGCTGCAGGCCGCTCTCGTGCCGATCAACGACATTGTCGTGGACGGCCGCAAGGTCTCCGGCACTGCCCAGGCGCGCCGCCATGGTGGCATCCTGCACCACGGTACGCTGCTTCTGAGCCTCGATATTGCACGAATGGCCCGGGTGCTGCGCGTCACCCGCGAGCACCTTGAGAAAAAGGGAGTCGCGAGCGTCACGGAGCGCGTGGCCACCCTGGGGCAGCTGGGCCGGCCTTGCTCGATCGCGGAGGCCAAGGCCGCCCTGGTCGCCGGCTACTCCACAGCCCTGGGAGTACGCTTCCGACCGGGGGTGATGTCCGAGCCCGAGCTCGAGCTCGCGCAGCGGCTGTATGACCAAAAGTACCGCCTGCCAGAGTGGAATCTGGCAGCGCCCCAGATGCGTCGCGAGGATAAGGGACACCTCGCATGAGTGGCCCGGAGCCCCCAACCCGGCCGGCACACGCATGGCGACGGTGGCACGTGCCGGCCCCGGACAGGGCCGGGGAGGTGGCCGATGCAGCGTCGCTTTGTGATCAGCGTGACAGAGGCTGAGGCGATCAGACTGTACCACATCCTTCTCGATAAAGATAAGGACGAGGCGCTCGCCTTCCTCGAAGAGCACGCCCGCAAGAGCCTGCACGACTTTCTTGAGGGTGGCTGAAAGACCGCCATCGAGCTGTTCGGTGGACAGCCAAAGTAGAGGAGCCAATGCCCCACACGATCACGCTGCCGCACCTGCACCCAGGCATGGAAGAGAATGTCCTGGTAGACTGGCTGAAGCAGGAGGGGGACCTCGTTCGCTACGGCGAGCCGCTGTACATCGTCGAGACGCGCAAGGGGGTCTTTGAGATGCCCAGTGAGCTTGACGGGCGCGTCGACCGGCTGTTGGTGCCGAGGGGCGCGAGCATCAGCCCGGGGCAGGCCATTGCGATCATAGAGCCGCTGCCGTAGGTAGCTCCCGGCGGCTGGTCAGACAGCCCGAAAGTACGCGTACCGCCTCACTTACGGGCTCGAGAGCCGGCTGCGTCTCACCCCTGCCCGCTCAACGCCACCAGGACGCGCACAGGGGCACGGGCTCACAGCATCGCGACCATCCAGCCACCCAGCACCATAAACAGGCCGGCCGTGGCCAGCTTGATCGCCCCGCTGCGACGGTTCACGAACTGCCCAAGCCGCTCCGAGCTCGTGCCCCAGAAGGCCAGCAGAAACACTACGACCAATGGCACCACAAAGAGCACGTTGTACAGGAGCAGGTACAGGAGCGCCCGTGCCCGCAGCACCGGCACCCCGAGCACAAAGATGATGGTCGGAAGGTAGACCTGCCCCGTGCACGCCAGCTCTATCAGCGAGACGACCGCACCCGTGACCAGAGCAATGCCGGCGACCGCCTGCACGTTGGCTCCCTGCCGGATCATCTGATTGATGCGGCGCCGCAGCCGTGTGGGCAGCTTGAGCTTCATCTGGTCGGGGCGGCCGCGGCGCATCTGATACCAGTCGTAGAGGCTTCCGGCCGCCAGAATCACACACAGGAGAGCGGTGAGCCCGTACAGGTACCGGCTGATCGCCGGCAGGAAAGGCAACGCCGCCAGAGCCCTCAGCAGCCCGGCCCCTACGCCCATGTAGGCCAGAAAGACCCCCAGCGTGAACATGGCCCCGACCAGCAGGATCTCTCGTCCCTTCCGCCCCACAAACGTCAGGTACGAAATGAAGAACACGATCGTGGCAAAGGCGCAGGGGTTGAGGCCATCGACAAGGCCGGCAGCGGCAACCGTCAGCACGCCAAAGGACCGAAAGCGCTCCGGGATGCCGGCCTGCGCACCACTGATATCGGCCTGATCCAGCCAGTAGGCTTCGCTCCCCTGGGAGAGGTAACGCTGAAGCACGGGCTCTAGGTTCCGCGCGTTCACCTCCGGGCCCACCAGCGCATCGGACCCCACAAACACGGCGGGCGCTGTGAGGCGCCGGTCCGCCGGCACTCCGAGTCGCTCTCCCAGCCACTCGGCCAGGGCGGCATGCTCCGCGATGTCGTACTCGTGCACTTCGAGCTGGGGATAGCGCTCCTTCAAATAGCGCAGATCATAGCCCGCACGGTCGCACTCGTGGCAGCCGACCTGATAGAAGAAGGCGAGGTGAATAGGCGATGAGCTGCTTCTTGCAGGCACCGGTGTCGCCGAAGCCTCTTCGTCGCAGACATGACACGCCTTGGGAGTGCGCGTCGGCTTCGGCGTCGGGGCTGCTGCTTCCTCAAGCCCCTCCGGCCAGGAGACGCCTCCCTTCGCGAGCCACTCCTCCACCAGCCGCGGCAACTCACTGCGGATCTCTTCTTCGCCGAACAGCACGCGGTCGCCGATAAAGAGCTCCGGCACCGTCGCCCTGTCCGGCGGCACCCCATGGATTCTCTCCAGCCGGAGCAGCGCCTCATATCCGGCCGGATCCGAGATCTCGATCAGTCTGACCTCGAGCCGATCGGCGTACTCTGCCCGGAGCGGTGGGAGCACCTCCTCCAGGACAACCCGGCAGTGCGGGCACGTCTCCGAGTAAAAGAGCGCCGCCCTCACGACCGGACCATCCGCGCGCCCGACCGGCGCACCCGACCATGCCATGCCGAGCAGAACCACACCCACGACTGCCAGAACCCGCCACCAGCGCATCGCCAGACACCACCCAATAGACACACCCTGCAGCGAAGGCCGAAGCACCCCTCACGGCCGGCGGCCAAACCGGCGCCGACCTTCGCCCACCAAAACGCCCAACCACCCCATCGGGACAGCCAACACACCCGGGCCGCCAACAGCCGGCCGGTCCTGTCCACTGCATCACGGCTGCCCGCTCACGGCCCTTCGCAGCGCGCGGATCGCCTCCTCGATATGCGCCCGCTCGATGCCATAGTGCGTGACCGCCCTCAGCTTGCGCTCCTCGATGGGGTCGATCTTGACGCCCTCGGCCAGCAGCCGCCGTGAGAGCTCGGCCGGCGTCAACGCGGGATCCGTGACCTCAAAGATGACGATGTTCGTCTGCACCGTGCGCGGATCGATCGCCAGGCCCGGGATCTCGGCGATCGCCTCGGCCAGCAGCCGCGCGTTGGCGTGATCCTCCGCCAGTCGGTCGATCATCTCCTCGAGGGCCACGATCCCTGCCGCCGCCAGCACCCCGGCCTGCCGCATTCCGCCGCCGACGATCTTGCGGTTCCGTCGAGCCTCAGCAATGAACTCACGCGAGCTGCAGATGAGGCTCCCGACCGGCGCCGAGAGGCCCTTGGAGAGGCAAAAGCTCACCGAGTCGGCCTCGGCTGCCAGGGTGCTCGCCGGCACGCCGAGGGCGATGGCTGCATTGAAGATGCGTGCTCCGTCGAGGTGCACGCGGAGCCCATGCGCGTGCGCGACGGCCGCAACGGCATGGATCTGCTCCGCCGAGAGCGCCGCACCGCCGCAGCGGTTGTGCGTGTTCTCCAGGGCCACGAGCCGGGAGCGCGGAAAGTGTACGTTGTCGGGACGGATGGCCGCCTCAACGTCCGCCGGGCGCAGGGTGCCATCGGGCTGGTTGGGTACCGTCCGCACGTGCACGCCGCCGAGCGCCGAAGCTCCGCCCGCCTCATAGAGAAACATGTGCGCCCGATCGCCGACGATCATCTCGTCGCCTCGGCCACAGTGCGTGAGCACCGAGACCAGGTTCGCCATGGTGCCGCTGGCCACAAAGAGCGCGGCTTCCTTCCCGACGCGCTCGGCGGCCATCTCCTGCAGCCGGTTCACGGTCGGGTCCTCGCCAAAGACGTCGTCCCCGACCTCGGCGCGGTACATGGCCTCCCGCATGCGTGGCGTCGGCAGGGTTACGGTATCACTGCGCAGATCGATCATGGTGGGGAAACCTTTCCTTGCGTGGAGAGCCGGGCCGAGCGCGGAAGCAATATGCAACCCGCCCGACTCTAGCGCCTCAGTTGGCTGAGGACCTCCTCCAGCTCGGGCGGCAGCGGTGCCCGGAAGGTCATCTCGTCGCCACTAATGGGGTGACGGACGGTCAGCTCCGCCGCGTGCAAAAAGACCCGGTCCAGTGCCAGGCGCTGTCGCTCCGGACCGTACACCCGGTCGCCAACAACCGGGTGCCCGATGGCTGCCAGATGCACGCGGATCTGATGCGTCCGTCCCGTCACCGGCCGGACCTCGACCAGAGTGTAGCTGCCCAGCGGCTCGAGGACCTCGTACTCGGTGATCGCCTCGCGCCCTCCCTCGCTGACTACCGCCATGCGCTTGCGCTCACGGGCGTCGCGCGCGATAGGGGCCTCGATGCGTGCCCGGTTCAGCCTGGGCCGGCCGATCACCAGCGCCAGGTAGACCTTGCGCACCGTGCCCGCCTTGAACTGCGCCCGCAGCGCGTCGCGCACCGGAACCGTTCGCGCGACCAGGAGCACCCCCGAGGTGTCGCGGTCAAGCCGATGCACCAGCCCCGGGAACCCCTCCTCGGGCGGCCACGACTGAAGCTCCGGGTACCGCGCGAGGAGCGCATTCACCAAGGTATCCGAAACATGCCCATGGGCCGGGTGGACCACCAGCCCGGCCGGCTTGTTCAGCACCACGATGGCCCCGTCCTCATAGAGGACGTCCAGCGGGATTGGGACCGCCTCCGGCTCCTGCTCCGCCGGGTGCAGGACCACTTCGACCACATCGCCCTCTGCCACGCGATAGCTGGCCTTGGCCGGGGCGTGATTGACCAGGACGTTGCCCTCGTCGATCAGCTTCTGCACCGTTGCCCGGGATAGCTCCGCAAGCCGCCCGGCAACGTACCGATCCAGCCGCTGGCCCTCTTCCTCCGGGGTCACCTCAAGGCGTTGGGTCGCGCTCACAGTCGCCATGCTGCTGTGCAGAGGCCTCCTTCATGCCCGGCGCAGCCCTGCTCTTGCCGAGCGCCTCCTCCGGATTGTAGCGGATGAACAGCCAGGCCAGAATCACCACGCCGATGACGATGCACGAATCCGCCAAGTTGAACACCGGCCAGACCTTAAAGTCGATGAAATCGATCACCCGCCCATAGCGCAGCCGATCGACGAGGTTGCCCAGCGCGCCGCCGAGCTGCAGTCCGAGGCACACTTGCGCCAGCCAGTCGGAAAGAGCGAGCTGCCGGTAGAACACCAGCAGCGCGGCCACGACAACCAGCGCCACGACCACGTAGACGTTTCCGAGCTGTGGCAGGAGCCCAAAGGCCGCCCCAGTGTTGGTTACATAGGTCAGGCTCACGATGTTGCGGAGCGGCTCGATCGGATTCCACGGCACCTGCGGCTCGAGATAGCGCATGACGGCGGCCTTGCTGATCTGGTCCAGCGCCAGCACGGCCGCCGCCACGATGAACACCAGCGCTTCGCGCCCCTTCAGACGCACCAGAGCACCTTCCCTTCCTGCCAGAAGAGAACACTGCGCCTCCGGCGCTACCATCGAAGCCAAGGAGGCGCCCGAACTATCAGCGATTGTAGCCTATTCGACGCCGCGTGGCAAGCGAACTCGGCCCGGCATGCCTGTCGCATCCACGCCAAAGCGCGGGTTACGCCATGGCGTGCCCCCGCACGGGCACAATCCCCAGGGTGACCTCCTGCCCGTCGACCCGCTGGCGCTCGGTGATGGCCTCGGGCGGCGGCGCCCCCTCGATCAGGCGCCGGGACAGCGTTTCCTGCTGGATATACCCCGCCCACTCCCGCAGCACATCCCGCAGCTCCGCGCTCGCCTGATAGTAGGTGACGATCGGCTCCTCGATGCGCAGGTCGGCATCCCGCCGCATGACCTGCAGCCGCCGCACAACCTCCCGCGCCAGCCCCTCCCGCCTGAGCTCCTCCCCCAGCACGGTCGACACCCCGGCGAGATAGCCGCCTTCCTGCGCCACGGCATAGCCCTCCCGCTCGACCGGCACCAGCTCCACCTCCTCCGGCCGCAGCTCGACCTCCTGCCCGTCGACCGTCAGCGTCACCGGCCGTCCCGCCCGGAGCGCCGAAGCCAGCTCGGCGCCGCGTCCACCCACCGCCTCCCGGATGCGCGGAAAGAGCGCCCCATACCGCTTACCCAGGACCGCCGCCTTCGGCCGCACCTCATAGCGCACCAGGTCGGCCTCGTCGGTCGTCACGCGGATGTTCTTGACGTTCAGCTCGTCCCCGATGAGGTCGCAAAGCCGCTCGACCCGCTCGCGCTCGTCGGCGCTCCGGACGCAGAGCACGGCCTCGGCCAGCGGCTGTCGCACCTTGAGCCCCGCCCGGGCCCGCGCCGCGTGGCCCAGGCTCGCCAGGCGCATGGCCAGGCGCATATCGGCCTCAAGCTCCCGGTCGACCAGCTCCGACGCTGCCTCCGGAAAGCGCGTCAGATGGACGCTCTCCGGCGCTCCTGCATCGACGGAGCGGACCAGGTTCTGATACATCGCCTCGGCAACGAACGGGGTAAAGGGCGCCAGCAGCCCGGCAAGAGTCCTCAGGCACTCGTACAGAGTTGCGTGGGCCGCCGCCTTGTCCAGGTCATGCTCGCTCTTCCAGAAGCGGCGGCGCGAGCGGCGCACGTACCAGTTGGAGAGGTCATCCACGAACGCCTCGATGCGCCGGGCGCTGCCGGTTATGTCAAAACTCGCCAGACCCGCGTCGACCTCGGCGACCAGCCGGTTCAGCTCCGAGAGGAGCCACCGGTCCAGCACCGCCCGCCGTCCCGGCGGCACCCCCTGCTCGCCGGGCCCAAAGTGGTCCACGTTGGCATAGGTCACAAAGAAGGCATACGTGTTCCAGAGCGTGAGCAGGAACTTGCGAAAGGTCTCGCCAACCAGCTCCGTCGAGAAGCGCTTGTCGGCCCAGGGTGCCCCGGCCGTGTAGAGGTACCAGCGCATAGCATCCGCCCCGTAGCGCTCCAGCACCTCCCAGGGGCTGATCACATTGCCGAGGGACTTGCTCATCTTGCGCCCTTCGGCATCCAGCACCAGGCCAAGGACCAGACAGTTCCGGTAGCACTCCCGACCGAAGAGCAGGTTCGAGATGGCGTGCAGGGTGTAGAACCAGCCGCGCGTCTGATCGACGGCCTCGGAGATGAAATCCGCGGGGTACTGCGCGGCGAATAGCTCCTCATTCTCAAAGGGATAGTGCCACTGCGCGTACGGCATCGCCCCGGAGTCGAACCAGGTGTCGATGACCTCAGGCACCCGGTGCATCGTCCCGGGGCACTGCTCGCAGGGGAAGGTTACCTCATCGATGTAAGGCCGGTGCAGGTCCAGGCCGCTCAGGTCGCGAGCGGAGCGCTCCTCGAGCTCGCGGACACTGCCGATGCAGGTCTGCTCGCCGCAGGCGTCGCACTGCCAGATGGGCAGCGGCGTTCCCCAGTAGCGCTCGCGGCCCAGGGCCCAGTCGATGTTGTTGGCCAGCCAGTTGCCGAAGCGGCCGTCCTTGATGTGCTCCGGGTACCAGTTGATCCGCTGGTTCGTCGCTACCAGAAGATCGCGGATGGCGGTCGTCCTCACCAGCCAGGTCGGCTTGGCGTAGTACAGCAGGGCAAAGTGACAACGCCAGCAGAAGGGATAGGTGTGAGCATGCCTGCCCAGGTAGTAGAGCAGCCCGCGCCGCCGCAGGTCCTCCTCAATGAGCGGGTCCGCATCCTTCACAAACATCCCCGCCCACGGTCGAACCGCCTCCACGAACCGGCCTTCGAGGTCTACCGTCTGAAGGACCGGCAGCCCGTACCGCCGGCCGACCTCCAGGTCGTCGGCGCCAAAGGCCGGGGCGATGTGCACGACACCGGTGCCCTCGTCGGTGGTGACAAACTCGGCCGGGATGACGTATGCATAGTCCCCCTCGACCGGAAAAAAGTGGTAGGGTGGCTCGTAGTGGAGGCCGACCAGTTCGCGGCCGTAGACCGCCTCAACGACGCGGTACTCGCCCCTCAGCGCCCGGTCCAACAGGGCCTCGGCCAGGATGAGGCGCTCGCCATCCTGCTCGGCGATGGCATAGCGCACATCGGGATGGAGCGCCAGCGCCACATTGGCCGGCAGCGTCCAGGGGGTAGTTGTCCAGACGAGGAACGAGGTCCCGGGCCGATCGCGCACCGGAAACCGGACGTAGGCCGAGGGGTCCTCCGCCTCCTCGTAGCCTTGCGCGACCTCGTGATCGGAGAGGGCGGTGCCGCAGCGGGGACAGTATGGCACGACCCGGTGCCCCTGGTGAAGGAGCCCCCTATCCCACAGCTGCCGCAGGATCCACCAGACCGACTCGATGTACTCGTTGGTCATGGTGATGTAGGGGTGCTCCATGTCGATCCAGAAGCCGATGCGCTCGGTGAGGCGAGTCCACTCGTCCACGTAGCGAAAGACCGACTCCCGGCATCGCTCATTGAAGCGGGCCACGCCATAGGCCTCGATCGCCCGCTTGCCCTCAAACCCCAGCTCCCGCTCAACCTCGATCTCCACCGGCAGGCCGTGGCAATCCCAGCCGGCCTTGCGCAGCACCAGGCGGCCCTTCATCGTCTGGTAGCGGGGGATCAGGTCCTTGATCGCGCGCGTCTCGACGTGCCCGACATGCGGGCGGCCGTTGGCCGTCGGCGGACCCTCATAGAACACAAAGCGCGGCGCGTCCGCGCGCTCGCGCAGGGTCTTGGCGAAAACGTCTCGCTCCCGCCAGAAGCGGAGGACCTCCTCCTCCATGCGCACCCAGTCCACCCGGCTGGAAACCGGCCTGAACACGACCTACCTCCGGTCCGGGGGCGGAAGAGCAGCTCGAGCCAGGATCCCCCCTGATGTGCGCCCGGACGTTGCTTCTGGTGTATCGCTGCTTCCGACCCCCTCAGTGTCCCAGGAGCTCTACGCTGCGCGCCCGCGGCACCTGCCGCAGCGTGTAGCGCCCAAAGCGTCTGAGGAGCGCCAGTGCCCGATCCCGCAGGGCGGCCATGCGCGGCTCGCGCGCCCTCCAGGCGCCCTGGAGCTGCCGTATGACGAGCTGGCTATCACCGCGGACCTCGATGGCCTCGCCCTTGGGATCGAGGCCCTGCCGCTCCAGCCACCCCAGCGCCTCGTTGAGCCCGGCGATCAGGGCCTCATACTCCGCCTCGTTGTTCGTCATCCACGGCCCGAGGCGGAGATGCCGGAGCCGGATCACCTCGCCGCCTCGGGAGAGGTGATAGCTGCCGTACCCGGGCCCCGGGTTGCCCCGGCTGCCGCCATCAAAGTGCAGGATGAGATGTGTCGCCATGATGTCCCCTGTCTCGACTGGCCGCGACCCGGCCAAAAGGAAAGGCCCTCGCCCCCGGCGGGGACGAGAGCCGCCAGCCAGCTTCCTTGAGGGCCCCCTGGGCCGGCCCAGCGCGATCCCCGGCAGGCCTCGACGCCGGGCCACAGGCCGTTATGTCACGCTCTCTGCCTGGGCCCACCCCGCCGCATCGGCGCAGCGCTCGCCGCGTGATTATCCCATGGCAGCGGGAGCCTGTCAACCTGCTTGACCGGTGAGCCTGCTTGTGGTACACTTACACACGTCTGCCCCTGTAGCTCAGCGGATAGAGCAGCGGCCTCCGGAGCCGTGTGCGGCAGTTCGAGTCTGCCCAGGGGTACTGTCTGTGCCTCCCCTCTCTGCGTTTGTTTCCGGCAGTGGTCCGCCCCTTCCCCTGCCCAAAGGGTGGTCGCCCCGGTGAGCAGTTTTCTCATGTTGCCACCCCACTTCGGTCAGGTACCAAGCCTTCCAATGCACAGTCACGGGTTGCTCCTCGAGGACGGTTCCGGCGAGCCCTCAACCGCCCCAACCAAAGTTGCCTGTCATTGCGAGCCAGCCCGTAGGGCTGGCGAAGCAATCTCCGCCTCCCATTCTGGCGATGGCTTCGACGGCTGGCGGCCCCGCGGCAGCAACGACAGGTATCGTCTCTGCCAACCTCTCGCTCGCGAGGACCGCCCGGCACTCCCAGGCACCGGCGCTCTTGTCACCTCAGCCCTGCTCTCGATCCTCGCGCAGCCTGCCAGTACCACCAAGCATCCGTAGCCGCAACTGGCCCCACAACAGGGCGCCCGACAGGACCGCGAGAAGCAGCAGCTCCGGCCACGTGCGGTGGTATCCCACATCGCACATGACCTGCGACTGCGGCGCGGGCGCTGCCAGTGCCGAGACGGCCGGTCCGAGCTCGTAGTACACCTGAAGGAACACCAGGTTCGCGCCCAGGAATGCCAGCGGGAGAATGACGCTGGGCTTCCCACGGCCCGCGCCCGAGACGAACAGCAGCATGCTGCCGGTCACAACCAGGGCACCGGGCAGGAACACACCCGGCCCGTACCCGAACAGCTCATTCAGCACACGCTCCCAGGGCTCGAGGTCTGGCAGCGGGGGGCAGGGCGGCACGCGGGCGTAGTAGTCGTGCCAGGGCGCCAGCAGGGCCGGCGTTCTCGATGCGAATACCCGGAGCAACCAGCACCACGAGCCGGCAAGGAGCAGATCTGCGACGACACCCGCGATCCCCCCTGCAGTCCGGAGGGCTCTACCCAGGATCGGCCTGTCCATCAGTCCCTCCTGATCCGAGTGCGACGGCTTTGCAGCGCGTGGGCATCAGGCCACGGCAAAGGGGGGCGTACCGCCGGTGCAACCCGCCTGGACCGGACCCCGCGCCTGTCCAGCGAGCCCTTCGTGGCCCTTGCCTCACTCCTTCCCGTGGCCTTCCGGCGCTTGCCGGCCGGCGCCGAGCAGCCGCAACCTTGATTGGCTGCATAGAAGCAGCGCTGCCAGCACCGCATGAAGAAGGAGCTCGGGCCACGTGCGATGATACCCCACGTCGGGCTCCGGCCGGGGCTGCGGCAGCCAGAGGTCCGGCAGTCGCCGGGCGAGCGGAACCATCAAGGCATAGATCCCGATGAGCAACAGCAAGAAGAGCACGTTGGAACCCAGGAATGCCAGCGGCGGAATGATTCTGAGCCTGGCCCGAGCCATGCCCGACAAGAACAGCACCATACTGCTCCCCACAACCAAGCCAGCGGGCAGGTAGAGGCCAGGGGCGCGCGCGAAAAAGTCATTCAGTGTGCGCTCGCAGGTTCCCGCGGCGGGTCTCGGAAATGTGGGCCACGGATGAGTCCACGGTGCCAGCAAGGGGCCCGCCAGCATCTCGTAACCCTGAAGAAGGAAACCCCACGAGATTACCAGCGACACTGTCGCGGCGACAACCCCCACGCACTCCGCAAAGCGACGCACTCTGCCCGCAGCACGCTCGATCGATCCGTCTTTCCGAACGCAGCGGCCCACGATCATGCCACCTCCCGGCCTACAGCAACACGATGCACCTTTGCCCATACACATATATTGGCAAAATCGGCACGCTCCATTGCAGAAGAAACCTTAAAACTCCGCCCTGGAGTCCGCCTGGGTCTGGCCCCATAGGCAAGGAACCGCAAGAGTTGAGCCCATCCCCATCACCGGTCACCCACGCTGCTCGCTGCGCAGGCTCACTTCGATGCCATGTCGGGCAATGGGGCCGCGACCTCTACCGGCCCGCCGTGCGCTCCGCCCTTCGGCTTGCCCGTCCACACTCCCCATGGTAGACTTGCATCGATCAACGCGGCAAGGAGGACGCCGATGGCTGCGGGAAGGCTTCTGCGCGCGACACGACGTCAGGCTCTGGGGGTCCTCTGGGGGTTCGCGCTCTCCCTCGCCGGGTGCGCTCCCCGCCAGCCGGCACCGGAGCGCACAGCCGCCGGGACCGTGGTCGACCTTCCGCCGCCGCAGACCTCCGGGTCTGTACCCCTCGAGGAGGTCCTCCTGCGGCGCCGCTCCGTACGACAGTTCGAGGAGGATCCCCTCACTCGCGAGCAACTCTCCCAGCTACTCTGGGCCGCCCAAGGGCTGAGCGATCCCCGTGGCTTCCGCACCGCCCCCTCCGCCGGCGCCCTGTACCCTCTCGAGCTGTACCTGGCCACTGCTGAAGGCGCCTTCCACTATGCGCCCTCGGCTCACGCCCTCGAGCAGTGGGCCTCAGAGGACCGGCGCCCCGACCTGTGGCGGGCAGCGCTGCGGCAGGAGGCCGTCCGGCAGGCGCCGGCGGTTTTTGTACTCGCCGCGGTGTACGCGCGCACCTCAGCCAAGTACGGCGCCGAGCGCTCGCCCCGCTACGTGCACCTCGAAGCCGGGCACGCCGCCCAGAACCTGCTGCTGCAGGCCGTCGCGCTCGGCCTCGGCGCGGTGCCCGTCGGTGCTTTCGACGATGCGGCAGTGCAGGCGGCGCTCGGGCTCGCGCCAGAAGAGCAGCCCCTGTACCTCATACCGGTAGGGCGTCCGCGGGGGTGAGACGGCTTCCCGCACGGGGCGCACGCCGCCAACCGGGGTGTAGAAGCGTTGGAGGCAAGCTCGCGCTGTGAAAGGCGCAGCCAGGGCGCCGCGCGCTTCCGCGGTCCTGCCAGTCTGCACCAATCGGCGTCCCGCCACAGCGGGTATGAGACCCTGGATGCAGAGAGGCTTCATGGACCCAGCCCCAAAGGGGCTTGTTCCTTTCAGCGCGGGGCTGAAAGCCCCGCGCGATGCCGCGAGCGAGCGCAGCAGGGCTTTGCCGCCCGACGCTCAAGCGTCGGGCTGAAAGAGCAAAGCCCCCTTCGGGGGCTGGGCCGAGGTGGTCGCGCAGTTGCTGGGCTCCTGCCGTGTGGCAACGGGCCACGTCTGCCCGGCGTGGAGGGAGTAGCAATGGCCTGAAACCCACGGCAGGCGGCACTCGCCTGTGCCCCAAGTCGCACGAGCTTGCCCCAAAGGTCAACTACTCCCGCCGCCAACCGGGCGGTTGTGTGCCAGCGCGATTACGCCTATAATGCTCCTACCAGGGTACCGTTGAATCGAGCTGAGGCGGATGGCGTGCAGCAGCGAGACCCCTATCAGGCGGCGCTGGACAAGGCGCGACGCGAGCTGCAGCAATTGGACCCGTTCGTAGTGGCCTTGCGGAGCGGCAGCCGGGTCCTGACCCGTCCATCAGGACAGGTCATCGAGCTGGAATACTGGGGACGGGACACCGAGGTAACGTGGGAGACCGGCGAGGTGTGTTCTCCTGCGGGAGTACCCCTGCCCCCTGCGGCACGGCTGATCGTGCTGCATTACCTCCTCACCGCCGACGGCACTCCCCTGGCCGACCGCTGGCTCTCCTTCCGCGAGCTCCCCGACGGGCGCGTGTACGACAGCGCCTTCCGCAGGCGGGCCTCTCAGCCCCTGGCGCGGGTTTTCGGTCAGCGCCCGGCGGCCTTTGCCAACGCGGCACGGCGCCTCGGCGGCGAGGCACTCTCCTTTGGCGATGCCTCGTTCCTCTTCCGTGTGCTGCCCCGGGTGCGGGTCGCCGCCATCCTCTACGCAGCCGACGACGAGTTCCCCGCCGAGGCCAATGTGCTCTTCGACGCCTCTACGCGCCATTACCTGCCGATCGAGGACGTAGCCGTGCTCGGCGGGCTGGTGGCCGGAGAGCTGATACGGGCATCGAGGCAAACACAGTGACGTACGACACAGGAGCACCCCGTATGCTGGACGATTCGGGCCGGTTCGAGTTCACGGGCGAGCTGCTTGACCTCGTCGAGGAGGTCTGGTGCGGTTACCAGGAGAAGGAAAAGCCGGCCAATACTCCCACCGAGCGCCTCGCCGGCCTGCTGTACGTGGTTGCCGCGCTGAGGCAGGATATTGAGGCCATCTGGTCGCTGCTCGCGACACGGCCAGAGCTCCGGGGAATCAACCTGACCGGTCTTCTGCAGGAAGAGATGGGCCCCGTCAGCGACGACACCCTGACGCGCCTGAGGGCCGAGATGGCGCGGCGGAACTGGCTGGACGAGGCATAGTCAGGCGCACACCAGCGGCAGGTCTTCCACGCGGATCAGATGTATCCCGGGGCGACCCGGCCAACACACATCCGCCACAACGCGGCCTCCCGTTGTGAGCCGCCTCAGCAGGCGCTCCATGCGCCACGGTTCCCAGCCAAAGAGGCGCGACACCTCGTCGGCTGCCACGCACACGGTCGCCTCCAGATACTTGAGGGTGAGGGCATCCTCGGCAGCAGTCGACGGGATCGCCCGCGCCTGCTCGGCGAGCCACGGATACTGCCGGAGCACCAGGTCGTACACGTAGCAGTATCCCCAGGCGCTTGCATCGGAGATGCCTACCTTCACGATCTTGAGCCCGGCCTGCAGCTCGGTGATCGCCCGGTCAAAGCGCAGGTAGTTGGCCTTTCCGTCCAGGCCCGCCAGCTTGCGCAGCCGCGTGGTCGACTGCGGCCCCTCCCTCAGCAGTGCCTCGTAGACCCATTTGGCCTCTGCCGTCAGCCGCCCTTCCGCATACTCCTGCAGGTAGTCGTCTTCGCTGCCATAGTTCGGGGAGAGGGCATAGAGGTGCGGCAGATACGCCATCGAGACAAGTGTCGGGCTCTTGCAGAGCACTTTGCCGTAGAAGCAGGCTTTGCGGGCGGGAAGAGTGTCCTTCCATTCCCACGCCTGGCCCATCCCGGAGTCGTCGTGATTGCCTTCGAGGGTCCGCGCCTCGCCACAGATGGCCTCCCACAGCGTAGGCATGGCAAAGCCGTGGGAGGTGAAGAGGAAGCAGAAACCCACGCTATTCACAAACTCGAGCGCCTCCTCCTCGCTGCGCACCCGCAGCTCGGGCCGGCGCCGCCCTCGCACCTCTCTCAGGGCTTCCACGCGGGCCGGATCGACTGTGACCGCCATGGCCTCAATCGCCCCCCGCAAACTCGCCAATGATCACCTTGCCCGCGAGCTCTTCGGCCCGCATCTGCCGTGCCCTCGCCAGCGGCACGCACCTCGTGCGGAGTGCCCTCAGCATGTCGGCGGGGCCACCCTGCTGATTGCGACGCCCCGCCTGAGTCGGGCACGGCGACAGCACCTCCACGAAGGCAAAGCCCGGATGTGTCAGGGCGCGGCAGAGCGCGCGTATGAGGAGCCTCGTGTGCCACACCGAGTACCGCGCCACATAGGTCGCCCCGGCAGCCTCGACGAGGCGGCACAGGTCGAACGGGCGCTCTGTGTTTCCCTGCGGCGTCGTCGCCGTCCGCGCCCCCACCGGCGTCGTCGGTGTCACCTGCCCGCCGGTCATGCCGAAGGTCTCGTTGTTGGCACAGATGACGGCCATCTCCAGGTTGCGCCGCGCCGCGTGGATCAGATGGTTGCCCCCGATCGAGGCCAGGTCGCCATCGCCGCCAATGACCACGATCTTCAGGTCCGGATTCACGAGCCGGGCGCCGGTCGCAAACGCCAGCGCGCGGCCATGGGTCACATGTAACGTGTCGGCAGCGATATGCGGGCTCGGTATCCACCCCGCACAGCCGATGCCGGATACAAACAGATACCGCTCCAGCGGCCAGGGCGACTCGTCAATGGCCCTCAGGATCGCCCCCAGCAGAATCCCATGGCCGCACCCCGGGCAAAAGGGTGTGGGCAAGGCTTCCTCGCGCAGCAGTCGACGGATCGAGGCGTTGGTCCCAGCCTTCATCCCTCGCCCCCTTCCTCGATGGCCGCCAGCAGCTCGTCGGGCTCGATGATTTCGCCGTCCGTCCGCTGGTACGCCTGGGCCGCAGGCACAACGCGCTGGACCTCGCGAAGCACCTGCCCGCGGTTCATCTCGGCCACGATGACCCGCCGCGCCCGGGCTGCATGCCGCGCCACCTCTCGGGCCGGGAAGGGCCACAGCGTCGCCAGGCGGAGCAATCCTGCGCGCCGCCCCCGGCTCCGCGCCATGTGCACCGCCCGCAGGGCACTGCGGGCCGTAAAGCCGTAGGCGATCAGGAGCACATCCAGCGGCCCTTCCTCGCAGCAGTACGCGGCCCAGCGACAGATTTCATCCTCGTGCGCCCGCACCTTGTGCACCAGGCGCTCGACGAGCGTGGCCTGCGCAGACGCACTCGACGTGCGACGAAAGCCCCAGGCATCGTGTGTCGAGCCGGTCACCAGGAGCTTCTCTCCCTGCCCAAAGACAGGCATGGGTGGCACTTCGGCCTCACCAAAGGGAGGGCGCCCCCCCTGCCGATTGCGGCGATAAACGCGCACGGTCGGCTCGATCGTCAGGCTCTCGCGTAGGTGCCCGATCGCCTCATCGGCAAGGAGGATCACTGGCACGCGAAACCGCTCGGCCAGGCTGAAGGCCCGGATCGTCTCATTGTACATCTCCTGCACCGACCAGGGCGCCAGGGCGATGAGCTCATAGTCGCCGTGCGCCCCGAACCGCGCCTGCATGACGTCACCCTGCGCCGGCCGCGTGGCCTGGCCCGTAGAGGGACCCGCCCGCTGCACGTCCACGATGACCAGCGGCGTCTCGGTGATCAGGGCATAGCCGAGGTTCTCCAGCATCAGCGTAAAGCCGGGGCCGGAGGTGGCAGTCATGGCCAGGGCGCCCGCCCACGAGGCGCCGATGCAGGAGGCGATGGAGGCAATCTCGTCCTCCATCTGGATAAAGACCCGGCCGGGCAGCTCGGCAAAGCGCCGGCAGATGTGCTCCATGATCTCAGAGGCCGGGGTGATGGGATAGCCTGCGTAGTAGCTGCACCCGGCGGCGATGGCACCCTCGGCGCACGCCTCATCGCCCTGCAGAAAAGCCGGGCCGGGTGGCAGCACACTCGGCAGGCTGAGGATCTCCGGAGCTGTGGACATGGTTGCGACGCGCCTTTGCGTGCTCAGGCGGGCCGCGCTCCGCGCGAGCAGGAGGCGCGGCCCCGCCACCGGACACCGATACTTCAGGCTACGACCGCCCTCGCCAGGCCGCAAGCGTCGCCGCATGCTCGCGCTCGTGGTCGACGCCGAGCTGCAGCAGCCTGCTCAGACGGCCGCGCTTGCCCCACGGATACACCATCCAGTCGTTGAGCTGGACTTCGCTGAGCCCTGCCAGGTGGGCGAGGAGCTCGTTGCGTACAACCCCTAGCTCGACCAGCACCTCGTGCACAGGCCAGTTGCGCCGCTCCTCGACCGCCAGCTGATTCCACTCATCGCGGTCCGCCAGGCTATCAAAGCCCTCGATGCGGTAGGGCGTTGTGCCTGCCAGGTGGGCCCGGACCGCCTCCAGCGTCTGTCGCTCCCACGCTGCAATGTGCCCGAGCACATCCTGTGCGCTCCACGCCGGGCCCTCTGCGCCGGGCTCCTTCATCTGGTCGGCCGTCAGGCCCTGCACCGAGCGCAGGAGCGCCTCGCGCGCAGCGGCCAGCTCGCGGAGCAGGCGATCCTTCTCAGCCATGCGCGACCTCGGCGGGTCAGATTCCGGGTACCGGCCAGCCATTATACGCCCGCCACGAGAGGCGGGCAAGCTTGCCCGCCGCGCGCGCCTATCCCTCGCGCCCCGTCTCGGCCTCCACCCAGGCCAGGTACGGCGGCCAGCCGTAGGTCACGGGCAGTGAGAGGACCTCGGGCACCTCGTAGCTGTGTAGCTCCCGGACCCGCTTTGCCAACGCCTCCACAAGGTCCTCCCTGGTTTTGGCGATGAGCAGGTGCTCGCTGCTATCCTCAACCCGGCCCTGCCAGCGATAGACGGAGCGGATCGGCCCGACAATGTTGACACAGGCGGCCAACCGCTCGCCAACCAGCGCCTGCGCCAGGCGCCCCGCCTCCTCCGCCGAGGCCACCGTCATCAGAATCACCCGGTACTCCGAAGGTTCACGTGCCATCGTCACCTCCGCCACGATCTGGCACCGGTGTCAGCGCCGCTGGAGCGGCCGTGCAGTCACCCACACCCGTTGCCCCAAACGTGCGCCCCGTTGCGCTCCCGTGGTATAATACCCATGTTAGCGGCACGGTTCCGTTCTGTCCAGCGGCCGCGTCCCAGGCGCCACGCCCGCTTCGCAGCTTTGCCTGCATCGACGAGGCAATCCAAGGGTTTGTCTTAGTAGAGGAAGCACCTGGGAGGATGCCACATGTCCACAGCCATTGAGGTGCGTCCGGTCAAGACGGCGAGCGACCTGGACAGGTTCGTGCGTTTCCCCTGGCAGATCTACCGGGGCGACCGCAACTGGGTGCCGCCGCTCATCTCCGAGCGCAAAGCCTACCTCACGCCGGGCCGCAATCCCTCCCTGCAGGGCGCGGACCTCGCGCTCTTCCTCGCCGAGCGCGGAGGGCGCACCGTCGGCACCATCGCTGCCCTGGCCGGGCAGCGCCTCGGCGAGGGACCCGAGGATGCCATCGCCTCCTTCGGCTTCTTCGAGACGGTCAACGAGTTCCCCGCTGCAAAGGCACTCCTCGATGCCGCCCGCGCCTGGGTCCGCGAACGCGGCATGCGCATCCTGCGCGGTCCCTACAACCTCACCGACATGGAGTGTCCGGGCGTCCTCATCGACGGGGCGGACTGCCCTCCCGTCATGCTCGCGGGCCATACCCCGCCCTACTATGCCTCGCTCCTCGAGCAGTACGGCATGGAAAAGTACGACGACCTCTACGCCTGGCGTGCCCACCGCTCCCAGATAGGCGAGAACCTTGCCCGCATCCCCGAGGAAATCAAGCGGGCCGCCCAGGTAGCCCGCGACCACGGCGCCTCCATCCGCAAGGTTCGCCTCAACCGCTGGGATGAGGAGATCGCCATCGCCCACGAGCTGTTCAATGCCACGCTCAACCACCTCCCCGGCTTTGTACCGGTCTCCCTGTCCGAGTTCCGCAGGCTGGCCGATCCCCTGCGGCAGATACTGGACCCCGACCTCGCCCTCTTTGCCGAGGTCGATGGACGGTGCGTTGGCTTCTGCGTGTCGGTGCCGGATGTGAACCGGGTCCTCCTGCACCTCAACGGCCGGCTCTTTCCCTTCGGCTGGCTCAAGCTCTGGTGGTACGCGCGGCGAATTGACGTGCTGACGTTCAAGCTGATGGGGGTCCTGCCGGAGTACCGTCTCCGCGGCATCGACGCGCTGCTCTTTGTGGAGTCTATTCGCGCCATGATGGCCAAGCGTTACCAGTGGCTCGACGGCTCGCTGACCTCCGAGCGCAACCCGGTCGTGAACCTCATGGCCGGCCGCTTTGGCGCCGAACGCTACAAGCACTATCGGGTGTATCAGATGGCGGTGTAGGCAGATGCTCACATCCTCGATGACCCTGCATCAGGCCTTTGCCGAGCGCGTACAGGAGCACCCCGGCCGTGAGGCCCTCGTCTGCGGACAGGACCGCCTGACCTACGCCGACGTCTCAGAGCGCTCAGCTGCCCTCGCGCACGGCCTCGCCCGGCTCGGCATCGGTCGCGGTGACCGCGTGGTCAGCCTCCTGCCACCGGGCTGGCATTTCGCCGCCCTCTTTTTCGCGTTAGCTCGCCTCGGCGCAGTATCCGTGCCCGTCAACCCGCAGTTCCGCAGCCGGGTTCTCGAGCTCATCCTGCGGGAGGCCGAGCCGGCGGCCATCGTGGCGACCGGGGAGGCGACGGAGGGCCCGCAGGCCTTGCGAGACCTCGTGCAGGCGACGGCCCCCCAGTCCCGCCTGATCCTGGCCGAGGGCGACACTGCAGGCACGCTGCGGTTCGCGGACGTCCTGGCCACCCCCGGCTCGCCACCCGAGCCGGCGGCCCTGAGTCCGGACGACCTCGCCGTCATCCTCTACACCTCGGGCACGACCGGCGTCCCCAAGGGCGTGATGCACAGCCACCGGGGCCTGATCGCCCCTGTCGTCGCCAGCATGCGCCTGCGCCGGATGTGGCTGCACAAGCCGACCCCCGCACAGCTCGCTCGCATGGCCGGGCTCGTCAAGCGGTACGGCAAGCGTTTGCTACAGGCCGCTGGCCGCCCGCAGACCTTTCTCACGGCCATCGGCGGGCATGCCATAGCCGGGATCGAGGCGATGCTGCAAGCGCTGCTCATGGGCGACCGTCTCGTGCTGATGCCGCGCTTTCACCCCGTCGAGGCGTTGCGGCTGATCGAGCAGGAGCGGGTGACCGTCCTCATCGCCCCACCGCTGGCGCTGTCTCTGCTGGTGAGGATGCGCGACCTCGAGCGCTATGACCTGAGCTCGCTCCTCATCTGTGGCACCGGGTCGGCGCCCTGCCCACCCGAGCTGGCACGACAGGTGCAGGAGCGCTTTGGCTGCGCCATCCACATCGGCTACGGCACAACCGAGATCGGCGGCGGCATCTCGGCCACCAGCGTGGAGGATAGCGCCGACCGCCAGGCCGAGACGGTCGGGCGCCCCATGTCGGGGATGGAGATCCGCATAGTCGATGAGTCGCGTCGCCCTCTTCCGCCCGGTCAGGTCGGAGAGCTCGCTTGCCGCAGCGAGAGCCGCATGCTCGGCTACTACCGCGCCCCCGAGCTCACACAGGATGTCCTCGACGAGGAGGGATGGTACTATACCGGCGACCTGGCTGTCATGGATGAGCAGGGCTTTATCCGCATCGTGGGCCGTAAGAAGGACCTGATCATCCGTGGCGGGCAGAACATCTACCCCGAGGAGATCGAGCAGTTTCTGGCAAGGCACGAGGGCATCCGCGAGGCCGCCGTCGTGGGCGTCCCGGGCCCAGCGGGCGACGAGCGGGTATGGGCCTTTGTGCTGCCGGAGGAAGGAGGAACGCTGAGCGCACAGGAGGTGCTGCAATACTGCCGGGAGGGCCTCGAGGCGTACAAGATTCCGGACCAGGTGCGCTTTGTGACCGAGTTTCCTCGCTCGGGGCTTGGCAAGGTCCAGAAGACGGTGCTCCGCGCCATGGCCGAGGCAGAGGAGGCCGGCCGCTCGAGCTGATCGGCGCACGCGGAAGTGCCGGGCCCGTGCTTCCGGCCCGGCCTCAGGAGGACGATTATGTCCACATCAGGGACTCATCCCATGAGCTTCACCGAGTTCCGTGCCCTTATCGCTCGCGAGCTGCAGTTGGACCCCGCCCAGATCACTCCAGAGGCCTCATTCGTGGAAGACCTTATGGTGGATTCCATCCGCATGGTCGACCTGATGCTCCGCCTCGAGGAGCTGGGAATCAGCTTCCCGCCCGAGGCGGCGTGGGATATCCGCACCGTCCAGGACGCCTACGAGTGCTACCTCAAGTACAACGCGCCGGGTCTGACCACCCCTCGCGAGGTCACCGCGGGCTGAGTCCATGCAGACGGCCAGGAGGGGGGTGTCGGCGGGCGGCTTCGCCATCCGCCGACACCCCCCTCCATATGTAAGGAACACCTCCTTCCCCACCGCCTCAGCAGTGAGGAAGGAGGTTGGGCGGATGGAGTACTCCTCTCGCAGAGGCTGAGGGACGGCGACTCGAGGCACCCTGTCCGTCCCTACAGCGCGCCATGAAGGGGCCGGGCACCAGCCCCTATGTCCTCAGGTACGAGTGCGCATAGATCGTCTCATTCTTCAGGATGCGCACCGTCTTGTAAATGGCCACCTGCTCCGGGTCGTTCATGTCCACGACGCTCGGGTCAAAGGGCTCCATCGCCGCCGTCGTGTCGTACAGGTGGAGCAGAACCCGGCCGACCGGCGTCGAATCGTCGCGCGTCTCGATGATGCGGATGACCTCGTTCTGCGCCTTGTCCAGCGGGTCGGCGATGGCCGCATCAAGGCCGACCGCCATGAGCATCACCAGGTAAGTGCGGTTGATCAGGCTGCGGTTCTCGGCCGGCACCGAGTTCGACACGTTCGACAGCCCCACCACCGTCTTGGGCGGCGGGTCCATGATCTGCTTGAACATGCGGATGGCCTCGACGGCGTTGGGGACGTACTCCTGCGTGCCCGCCACCGTGAGGACGAGCGGGTCGATGTAGAGGTTCTCCATCGGGATCCCGACCTCCATCGCCCGCGGGATGAGCTTTTCCATGGCGATGGCCACCCGCTCCTCGGCCGCTACGGGGATTCCCTCCTTGGCCATGGTGAGCGCGATCAGCTTGGCCCCGTACTTGGCCGCGACCGGAGGCACCGTCTCCAGCCGCTCGGGCTCCGCCGAGGTCGAGTTCACGAAGGCGGGCACCTTGCAGAGCTTGAGCCCTGCCTCGATGGCCGCAAGGTTGGTCGTGTCGAGCGAGAGCGGAACGTCCGTGACCTCCTGCACGGCGTTGACAATCCACTCCATCACCTCGACCCCCGCCTTGCGCTGCGGCCCGATGTTGAGGTCGATGGCTGACGCGCCCGCTCTGACCTGGGCAAGCGCCAGCTCCTGAATCGCCTTCGTGTCGCGGTTGTTGATCGCCTCCTTCACCCTTGGCGCTATGATGTGTATGTTCTCGCCGATGATGAACACGGGTCCCTACCTCCTTGTCTGTCAGACGAGCCCGCACCGCAGCCAGCCCGCTCGCACGCCACGGGCCCACACCGCCCACGTCCTGCCGCAAGCGCTGCTGCCTCACCCTACCCTACGGTCTTGGCCAGAATTCCCGCCACTGCGCGCGAGACGGGGCTATCCTCGGCCAACTCGATCAAAGGGCGGCCGACCATATCCAGCGCGGCTACCGCCGGGTCCTCGGGCATGGTCCCTGCCAGGGGCACTCCGAGCCTGCCGGCCGCCTCGACGAGCGGCGGCGGCAGCTCCCCCGACACCCGATTCATGACGAGGTAGCTGCGACCGATCCGCGTCCCGAGCTCGCGGATCAGGTCCACGATGTGCTGTGCCGCTGCAACGCCCCGCATCGTCGGATCGGTGACGATGAACAGGTGATCGACGTTACGTGTCGTCTGCCGGCTGATATGCTCCATGCCGGCCTCGTTGTCGATGACCACCCAGGGGTACCTGCTGCCCAACCGGTCGATGCTGTTGCGCAGCATGTTGTTGGCCGCGCAGTAGCAGGTCGGCCCTTCCGGCCGGCCCATGGCCAGCAGGTCCACACCATCCCCCTCGACCAGACACTCCTCGACCTTGTAGGCAAAGTACTCCGGCTTGGAAATGCCGGCCTGGAAGCGGCCACTCGAAACCTCGTCCCTCGCCTCTTCGCGAATCTGGCCGATCGTGGCCTCGAGCGGCAGCCCGAGTGCCAGATTCAGGTTGGAGGATGGATCGCCATCGATGGCAAGCACCGGGGCCCGCCCCGTCCGCAGCAGATACCGGATGGTGAGCGCGGCAAAGGTAGTCTTACCTGTGCCACCCTTGCCCGCTACCGCAATCGTCACCGTCACAGCCTATCCTCGCCCTCTAGCCAACGAGCAGCCCCTCACCACCGTGCCGCTACGCCCCGGCGCTCGAGACCCTCTCGCGCAGCAGCCGCGACACCGAGGGGAAGGCCGTTTCGTCGGTGTGTGGCAGAAACAGCGCCGACGTAAACTCTTCCATGAACCGGTTGTCGGCGCTCAGTTCCAGATACGTCATGCGCCGGGCGATCTCGGTCACCTCGCGGCGAAGCTCCCGCGAGAGTAACGCCTGATACGCGCCCCGGACCGAGGTGTTCCCCAAGTAGCGGAACCGCTCCCAGGGCATATCGGGCAGCAGGCCGATCAGTATCGCCTTCTCGACGTTGATGTACCGGCCAAAGGACCCGGCGATGAGGACCTCCTCTACATCCGCCAGACTGATGCCAACGCTGCGAGTCAGCACCGAAAAGCCGGCATACACCGCGCCTTTCGCCCGGATCAGGTTGGCGATGTCCACCTCGCTCAGCACGACGTCCTCTGGGGTGCCCCGCTCCGGATCGGCCGGCACGAGCAAGTACTCGGGACCGTGCTCGCCCTCGCGGATTCGCGGAGTCGGCAGGCTGCGGTTCAGCCTTCCGCTTTTGTCGACTACCCCGGTCACCAGCATCTCCGCCAGGAGCGAGATCAGGCCCGACCCGCAAATACCTCGCGGCGCCTCCCCTCCGATGGTGCGGAAGGTCGGCTCGAACGTCCGCGGATTGATCCACACCTCGTCGATGGCGCCGGGGATGGCACGCATCCCCGACCGCACCCCCGCCCCCTCGAACGCCGGCCCGGCCGAGCAGGCACAGGAGATCAACCAGTCTGCGTTGCCAAGGACAATCTCGCCGTTGGTGCCGACGTCGATAAACAGCGTCAACTTCTCGGTGCGGTACATCTCGGAGCTGAGCACGCCTGCCGTGATATCCGCCCCGACATACGCCGCGACCCCCGGGAGGCAGTCCACGTGCGCTTCGGGGTTGGCCAGCAGCCCCAGCTCCGCCGCCTTCACCGGCGGCAGATGGTTCGCTGTGGGGATGTACGGCTCCAGGCGGATGAACTGGGGGTCGATCCCCAGGAAAAGGTGCATCATCGTCGTGTTGCCCGCCACACAGAGCCGGACAACCTCGCGCGGCGTCGCGCCGTTGCGCTCAAGCAGCTCCTCCAGGAGGCCGTTGACCGTGCCGATGACGAGTTGCTGCAGGTGAGCGAGCCCGCCCTCGCGCCGGGAGTAAATGATGCGCGAGATGACATCCTCGCCGCAGCTGATCTGTCCGTTAAAGGTCGAGGCCGTGTCCAGAACGCGGCCGGAGACAAGGTCAACGAGGTAGACGACGTTGGAGGTCGTTCCCACATCGATCGCTGCCCCCAGCAGGCGCCCACTGCCGCGCGGGCGCACGTCCACCAGCCGCGGGTTCGCCGCAGCCCCATCCGGGTTCGCCCGCTCGACCACGACATCAACCTGCCAGTCGGCCTCGCGGAGGGCGCGGCCGAGGGTCCGCAGGAGCGGCAGCCCGATCTGCACACTTTCGATGCCATGCGCCAGGCCCAGGTCGCGTTGCAGACGGTCCAGATCGTTGGTGTTGTCGTCCAGGCTTGGCGGCGTCAAGCTGACGGCCAGCGCCTCCACCCAGGGGTGCTCCTGCCAGTCGCGCACACCCTCGGGCATGGCCACCTCAGCGGCGGCCTTCTCGCTGGCCACGGCATGGGCGACGATCTCCTGCGGCGGGATGAAGACCACCAGATCGCTCTCGACAAGCGACTGGCAGGCAAGCACGTAGCCCTCGCTCAGTTGCTGCCGGCTGAGCCGCAGCTCCGACCGGCGCCTGACCGAGCCCTCGCGCACCGCAACCTGACAGCGCCCGCAGCGCCCCTGCCCGCCGCATGGCAGGTTCAGGGGCACGCCCGCTTTGAGGATGGCGTCGCTCAGCAGAGTCCCCGCCGGCACCTCAACCGTGTGCCTGCCGGGCTCCAATGTCACACGGTACACCGACAACCTCACGCCATGATGGCCGCCGGCCAGAACGGTCGACGGCCGCAGTATCACGCCAGGAGCAAGCGGCCGGCCAGCCAGCGCACGCCCCGCACCAGCGGAGCGAGCACGCGACAGTAGCGCCGAACGAGCAGAACGGCACCGCCGCCAAGCACGGCGCCGGCCACAATGTCCAGCGGATAGTGCACGCCGCCGATGACGCGCGAGAGCCCCAGGATCAGGCCCAATGCGATTCCCACCAGGCCCAGCGTCCGGCTGCGCTGCAGCACCCCTACTGCAAAAACAAAGGATACGGTCGCCGCATTGGAGGGCAGGGAAGAGTCAGAGGGGTGATAGAAGAGCAGATTGACCTCATGCGCCGTGAACGGCCGCAACCGGAAGAACAGGAGATTCAGCCCCTTCAGCACGGCCGAGGCGAGGATCAGAGCCACCAGCGTGTGCACCACAGCCGCCTGATCTGCCTCCCGCTCCTTGCGCGTGCGCCCTCTGAACCATAGCGCCACGAGCAGCGCCGACAGGGCCGTCGTCAGCGCATAGTCGTTCATCAGGAACTGCACGATCCGGTCCACCAGCAGCCACCGGCCTGCCAGGCCGTTCAGCGCCCGGAACAAGGCCCAGTCCAGGTTCATGGTGCACTCCGCTCCGCCAGTTAGTCGCTACCGCCGGGCGCCCAGAGGCCCCTCGCCCTGCCCATGCAGAGATTTTCCTTTGGGGCCCCGTACCCTCGCCCCCTTCTGTCAAGTCTGCGAGCCCTCGGTCCCGCCCGGGACGGCGGCGAACCGGTCGCGCAACCACTGAGAGACGACGGCCACCGCCCGCTCGCTCGTCGCTAGCGACAGATGCCCCTCGTCGGCGACGGCGCGCACCTCCACGGCCGGATCCGCCCCGGCGAGACGCGTTCGCGTCTCCAGAACGGGGATGAGCGAGTCCCGGCCCCCGTACAGGATGAGAGTAGGCCGTGCTCCCAGCTGTCCGACCGCCCCCAGGCTCTCCAGGTGCCGCAACAGCTCTCTGCGGCGGCCATGGAGGCACCAGCGCACGGCCTCCAGGTAGGTCATCTCCTGAAGCAGGCCCAGCCCCGGGTGTGCGTTCTGCTCCTCCAAGAGCGGCGCCAGCGCCACGACGGCGGCCACCGACCGATCTCCTGCAGCGGCCCGAATGGCCAGGTCGGCGCCCAATCCGATTCCGGCCGCGACCAGCCGCCCCCCCGGGCCGAGCATCTGGCTCAGGAACCCCATCGCCTGCGGCACCAGCGCCAGCGCATCCGGATACCTCTGCCAGGCCACCGGCCAGGCTGGCACCAGCACGGCCCACCCCATCCGGGCCAGCTCCCCGGCCAGCGGCTGCCACTGCACCTCCGGTACGCCGGGGTCCGGGACAAGGCAGACCCCCACCCGCGCAGCCTCATCGGGCCTCGCGTACAGCAGGCCCTGCAGCCCGCGCCCGAGGTCCACAGACTCGACCTGCACCTCCGAGGATGCAGGCGCCCTGCCTCCGCGAAGCCGGTAGGGACGCACCAGGCTGGCACCGACCAGCGTCACCACCAGCGCCAGCAGCACGCCGGCGCCGAACAGGACGGTCAGCTCGGCGCCGGCCGGGCCGGGCGTCAGTATCTCACGGCGCGTGCCAAAGAACCAGGCGTAGGCCAGCACAACCAGCACCGGTCCGCAGGCATGCCGCCACGCGGGCCTCTTGCGATAGTCGAGCAACGCGAGGCCTGCATGCGACTGCCAGGCCGCAACAATCTGCAGCAGACCGGCCACCGCCACGGTGGCAAACGCCAGGTAGCTCAGCGCCAGATAGCTGCTGACGAACTTGAGCAATAGTCCCTCGCTCTGTCAGGCTACGGGCCGTCGGCTCTGAGCCCAGGCTGCCCCAGAATCAACCCGCACACCCGAGGCTCGCAGGCCGGTCGCTTACTGCCACACCTTGAGGTAGGCAGGAATGTCGATGGCCTCCCGCGGTCCCACGCGGATCTCCCAGCCAGGCAGCTCCTCCTCCAGCTCTCCGGACAGGGTAGCCACAAACCCCGGGATGACCAGCTTGCGGTGGCTGATCTTGTCGGCGATGCCGGAGCCCTTCACCGCCTTGGCGATCCGCTCCGCGTCGAACTTGCCAGCCGCCCAGGCGGTCAGCACCGACATGCCCTCGGCATCGCAGATCAAGAGCCAAGCCGGGAAGCCAGAGCCCTCAACCTCTCCGGCCACACTAAAGTAGGTGAGAGAAAAGTTGGTGGTGACCAGGAGCGGCGAGGCCGGCTGCGGGTTGTTGATCTCGTACAGACCCGGGCTGACCTGGATCGGCTTCTGCGGATCAGTGTAGATATTCTGACGGAGTGTAAGGAGCGGGTAGACGCTCGAGGGAGCGGCCCGGTCGAGCACGATAAACCCGGCATACTTGGCGATGGCCTGTGCAGCGGCTATCGCCTCCTCGGCCGCAGAGCCAACTCCATCGCCGGCAAACACGATGATCGGGTACCCAAGGGCGCGCAGGTTCTGCTTGAGCGCCAGCCGCCGCAGCTGTGTGCTCACCGCCAGAGAAGCCCCCAACCCGCGCACACCAGGGTCGAGGACGATATCCTCTACGCCCGCACCCTTGACGCTTTCGGTCAGGTTGGCCAGCGCGCTCAGGTCGCCCGTGCCGCGCACCACCAGCGGCGCCTTGGCGCGTCCGGCTACCGCCGCCATCTCCTTCCAGTTGGCCTCAGTAGCGGCATACACCAGGGGCGTCGTGCCACCGGCCTTTTCCAGCGCCGCGGCCATGGCGTTCGAGTCCTCGCTCATCAAGATGAGCGGCAACTCTGCGGCACTCCTGACGGCCGCCACGCACGCTGCGAACGAGTCCGCCTTGCCCGAGGCGTTCTCGACCGCGATGCCGTCCAGCCCGAGGCGCATGCCGACCCGCTCGACGCCATAGCTCGCGACCTGTGACGCGACCGCCTTGACCTCTTCCGGCGGCTGCGTGTCGCGGACGCGGACAAAGAGTCCGGGCTGATGATAGAAGGTCTTCTCATGCCGGAAGACTACCGTCTCGTTGCCGACCTCCACCTTCTTCGAGCCGGCCGATACCGTGATCAGGCGAATCGGCGGCTGCGCCGCCGCCGCCAGCTTGGCCTTGGTCTCCTCAGAGACATCA
>ENA-ORXB01000600-ORXB01000600.1-sediment-metagenome-genome-assembly--contig:-NODE-600-length-65958-cov-7.816563_pt1 | contig 65958 bp, 65 predicted proteins | sample MGYA00237863_ERZ511475 | MGnify/ENA primary metagenome ERZ511475 (study PRJEB26305, sample SAMN06343858) | sediment metagenome | isolation source: hot spring sediment | place: Canada: British Columbia... | reverse complement strand
CGGCACCAGATCCTAAGTCTGGCGCGTCTGCCGTTCCGCCACGTCCGCCCTCACCCATCCTAACTCCCTACCCCCGCCACGGCGATCTGCAGGGCAGCAACTTTAGCATCATCCCCATTTGGAATCAGAATCCCGCTCCAAGTCACGAAAAAGAGGCGTGCTTAGGTAGCGTTCCCCAAAGCTGGGCTGGATCATCACAATCCGCTTGCCGGCATTTTCCGGTCGCCGTCCTACCTGAATGGCTCCCGCTAAGGCAGCCCCAGTGGAAATGCCGGAGAGGATCCCTTCTTCCTTGGCCAGGCGCCGACTGTAGACCATGCTCTCTTCATCTTCCACTGCAATCACCTCATCCAGCAGGTCGCGCCGCAGCACATCAGGCACGAATCCTGCTCCGATCCCTTCAATGCGATGAAAGCCGGGCCGGCCACCACTCAAGACAGCACTGGCCTTGGGTTCAACGGCCACCAGTCGAATGGCCGGGTTTTTCCCCTTCAAAAACTCGCCCGCCCCCGTGATGGTGCCACCGGTGCCTACCCCTGCCACCAGGATGTCCACCTGACCATCGGTATCTTCCCAAATTTCCGGGCCGGTGGTTCTGGCATGAATCTGGGGGTTGGCGGGATTGGTGAACTGGCCCAACATATAAGCGTTGGGAGTGCGGCGGACGATCTCTTCGGCCTTCCAGATGGCTTCCCCCATGCCTCCAGCACTGCTGGCCAGATAAACCTCTGCCCCGTAGGCTTTCAACAGCAGTCGCCGCTCAAGGCTCATGCTCTCAGGCATGACGATGATGAGCCGGTAACCCTTGGCAGCAGCGGCCATGGCCAAGCCAATGCCGGTATTGCCAGAGGTGGGCTCCACCAAGATGGTCTTGCCGGGGGTGATCAAGCCAGCTTGTTCGGCAGCCTCGATCATGCTGACGGCAATGCGATCTTTCACCGAGGCGGCGGGGTTAAAGCTCTCCAACTTCACCACAATCTCGGCCAGACACCCCTCCGACTGAGGGATCCGATTCAACCGCACCAGCGGGGTGCGACCGATGAGCTGGGTGATGTTGGCGGCAATTTTCATGGCTAACAAAAAGGAAGCAACCAATTGCAACAGCGGGCCGTAGGCCTTAAGTCCAGAGCACTCGGTGGCCTTGTGCGATGCTAACCCTTAAATCAACTCGCTGGCGCTCCCCTTTCAGGATCTCACTGCTCTTGGCCCAGCATTGAGGGGGATCCCTGCATTCCTTGAAATTTTGAAAGGGAGGGCAACAAAACCCCTCCAGAAAATGATTTAGAGTGAGATCACACCGGAAGGACGAGTCCATTATGCACCTGAGTGACATCACTCATCCCAACCAGCTCCGCAACCTGAACCTCAGCCAGTTGCGCAGCCTGGCCCGCCAGATTCGCGACAAGCATCTGCAGACTGCTGCCAATTCCCCGGTCGGCTGTCATCTGGGGCCGGGGCTGGGGGTGGTGGAGCTGACTTTGGCCCTCTACAAGACCCTCGATCTGGATCGGGACAAGGTGATCTGGGATGTGGGGCACCAGGCTTATGCCCACAAAATGCTCACCGGCAGGTACCACAATTTCCACACGTTGCGCCAAAAAGGGGGCATTGCTGGCTACTTGAAGCGCAGCGAGAGCCGCTTCGATCACTTTGGGGCGGGGCACGCTTCCACCAGCATTTCGGCAGCTTTGGGCATGGCCATCGCCCGGGATCGGCGAGGAGACAACTTCAAGGTGGTGGCCATCATTGGGGATGGGGCCCTAACCGGAGGCATGGCCTACGAAGCCATCAACCACGCCGGGCACCTGCCCAAGACCAACCTGATGGTGGTGCTCAACGACAACGGCATGTCCATTTCCCCCAACGTGGGAGCGATCCCTCGCTATCTAAACCGCCTGCGCCTCAGCCCGCCGGTGCAGTTTTTGGCCGATAGCCTGGAAGAGCAACTGAAGAATCTCCCCCTGCTGGGATCCAGCCTCAGCCCAGAAATTGACCGCCTCAAGGAAACGGTAAAGCTGGTTACCGCCGTGCAAAACAACAAAGCAGGCATCATCTTTGAGGAGCTGGGCTTTACCTACGTGGGGCCGGTGGATGGGCATAACCTGGCGGAATTGCTGGATGCTTTTGAGTTGGCCCACGGCATTTCTGGGCCAGTACTGGTGCATGTGGCCACCGTCAAAGGCAAGGGCTACCCGCCTGCCGAAGCTGAACAGGTGGGGTATCACGCCCAATCCCGCTTCGACCTGGCCACTGGCAAGCCCTACCCGCCCACCAAGCCCAAGCCCCCCAGCTACAGCAAAGTCTTTGGCCATGCCCTCTGCAAGTTGGCCGAGCGGGATCCCCGCATTATTGGCATCACCGCTGCCATGGACACGGGCACCGGCCTGGACAAGCTGAAGGAAAAGCTGCCGGATCAGTTTGTGGATGTGGGGATCGCCGAGCAGCACGCTGTAACGTTGGCCGCCGGCATGGCCTGTGAGGGGATGCGCCCGGTGGTGGCCATTTACTCCACCTTCCTACAGCGGGCCTACGACCAGATCATCCACGATGTCTGCATCCAAAAGTTGCCGGTCTTCTTCTGCTTGGATCGGGCGGGAGTTGTGGGAGCCGATGGCCCCACCCACCAAGGCATGTACGACATCGCCTATCTGCGCTGTATTCCGGAAATGGTGCTGATGGCTCCCAAAGATGAAGCGGAGCTACAGCGCATGGTGGTGACCGGGATCCAGTACACCAAGGGCCCCATTGCCATGCGTTACCCGCGCGGCTCTGGCGTAGGGGTGCCTCTGGCAGAAGAGGGGTGGGAGCCCCTGCCCATTGGCAAGGCCGAGGTGTTGCGCAGCGGCGGTGAGGTGTTGATCCTGGCCTATGGGTCGATGGTCCATCCCAGTCTGCAGGCCGCGGAGATCTTGAAAGAACACGGTATCTCAGCCACGGTGGTCAATGCCCGCTTCGCCAAGCCTCTGGATACCGAGCTGATCCTGCCTTTGGCCGAACAGAGCCGCTTGGTGGTGACAGTGGAAGAAGGCTGCCTCATGGGGGGGTTTGGCTCAGCGGTGGCCGAAGCCTTGCTCGACGCTGACCTGACAGTGCCCTTGTTGCGCCTGGGGGTGCCGGACGTGTGGGTGGAGCACGCCACCCCCGAGGAATCCTTGGCAGAACTGGGCTTGAACAGCGCTGGGATTGCCGAGCGGATTCGGGCCAAGTTTCAGGCACAGGTTCTCAAGGGATCCCCTGTGGAAGCTCCCGCTGTCAATTCCTGCAATTCCTGAGCCTATTCCGAAAGGCCCATCCGCCGGTTGAACTGCTCGATGGCGGCTTGCTGCAGAGCTTCTGCAACAGGGCGGCTACGCAGGAGGATCTGCACATCTCGCAGCAGGTTTTCTCGCCACAGGTTCTCCCGCAACACTTGCAGGCGGGCGTAGTTGGGATCCAAGCGCATGGCCTTTGCCCCCAGTTCCTCAGCCCGTTTGGTTTCTCCCCGGATGTAGAGGGCAGTCGCCAGGGCCAAATAGGGCTCTGCTACAGAGTCATTCATCTCTATCGTGCGTTCCCAGCGATCGATGGCGGCGTCCAGATCCCCCTGCTCATAGTCCACCAAGCCCATGTTGTTCATGGCCGGCCAATAGGTGGAATCCAACTGCAAGGTCTTCTCATATTCCCGCCGGGCCGCATCCCACCGATCCAGCATGAGGTAGGCATTGCCCAGTTGGAAGCGGGCGTTGGGGTTATCCGGTTGCAGGGCAACAGCCCGTTCCAGGGTTTCAGCGGCGGCAAAGTAGCTGCCCTGCCGCAAATAAGCCGATCCCAGCGAGTAGAGGACATCCCCATCTTGAGGAGACAGGGCGCGGGCCCTTTGCAACGATGCAATGGCTTGCTCTAGGTTCCCCAGTTCTAGGTGTACGTTACCCAAAACATAGAGCAGCTCTGAGGAGTTGGGCACTATGGCCACTGCCAGTTGTAGGCGGCGCAGCGCTTCTTCCGTCTGACCAAACTGGGCTAACCGCAGCGAGTCAGTGGCCAGTTGCAGTGCTTGGGCCTGCATCAAGCCCCCATTGGGCAAAGGGACGTGCAGCAACACCTGGGCCTGGGCAGAGCTCCACCCTCCCATCCCCAACACAACTGCCAGGCCCACCGACAAGGCTTGCCAGGGCCGGACGGATAACTGGAACAACAGTGGCGGCATGATACCCACGCAATAAATCAGGTCATGCCCATGTTAGCTGCAACAGCCGGGGATCCCTACTTCTCAGTGTTCTCCTCTGCAACTGCCATCGGCCAAATCAGAGGCGTCGCCACCGCCGCCCTGCTTGGGTGAGCAGATCTTCGGCAGCCTTTGGACCCCAGGTGCCAGCCTCATAGGTGAACAGAGGCGGTACAGCACTGCCGCCATTGCCGCTGCCGGGCTCCGATTCCCAGGCCGACAACACCGGCGTCACCACCCGCCAAGCCGCTTCGACCTCATCGGCACGGGTGAACAGCGTTGGATCTCCCAACAGACAATCTAGGAGCAGGCGATCATAAGCATCCGGTGTACCCGCTCCAAAAGCCGTCCCATAGCGGAAATCCATGTCCACTGAGCGGGTGCGGATCTCCGGCCCCGGCATCTTGGCCTCAAAGCGCAACGAGATACCCTCATTGGGTTGGATACGCAGCACCAGGATGTTGGGGCTGACTTCCCGGGCTGCCGATTGGAACAGGGAAAGGGGCACCTGCTTAAAGTGAATGGCCACCTCGGAAACCTTTTTGGGCAGGCGTTTCCCGGTGCGCAAGTAAAAGGGCACCCCCTTCCACCGCCAAGTATCACATTCCAGTTTCAGGGCGACGTAGGTGGGGGTTTGCGAGTTGGGATTGACGTTGGGCTCCTGCCGATAGCCCAACACCGGCTTGCCGGCAATCCAGCCAGGGCCGTATTGCGCCCGCACCGCTGCGGCTGCCACATTGCGGGTATCGGCTAGGCGGGTGGCCTGCAGCACCTTGGTTTTTTCGTTACGCACCCCATCACTGCGCAGAGAGACAGGCGGCTCCATAGCCGTGAGACAGTAGACCTGCATCAAGTGGTTTTGCACCATGTCCCGCAGGGCGCCGGCAGCATCGTAGTAGCCGGCTCGATCCTCCACCCCCACGGTTTCCGCTACCGTGATCTGCACATGGTCGATGTAGTTACGGTTCCAGAGGGGCTCAAAAATGGCGTTGGCAAAGCGGAAGACCAGCAAATTCTGCACCGTCTCTTTGCCCAAGTAATGATCAATGCGGTAGACCTGCTCTTCCTGGCAAATCCGCTGCAGGATGCGGTTGAGCTCCTGGGCCGAGGTGAGATCGTGGCCAAAGGGCTTTTCGATCACCACCCGCGTTTTCGTCGGATCGGCCACCATGCCGGCTGCCCCCAACTGTTGGATGGCCTGAGCATAAAAGTCCGGTGCCACCGCCAGATAGAACACCCGGTTGCCACGGGTGCCCCGCTCCTCATCCAACTGGCTGAGCAGTTGCTTCAGGCGAAGGTAGCCTTCTGGATCCCCGATATCCAGGCGGCAATAGAACAGGCGGCTGGCAAAGTCCTGCCATAGGGCCTCCGGCCCCAAGTCCTGGGGGGCGAACTCCTGCACAGCAGCCCGCATCTTTTCCCGGTAAACCTCGTGAGTCCAATCGCGGCGGGCCACCCCCACCAAGGTAAACTCCGGCGGCAGTCGTCGCTGCACAAACAGCCGGTGGTAGGCCGGGATCAGCTTGCGAGCCGCCAGATCCCCAGAAGCTCCAAACTGCACCAAAATACAGGGATCCGGAGTGCGCTCTTGGTTGAGACCAACACGGAGAGGGTTTTCAGCCAGGGTCACCATAGAGTCGGCTCAGCCTAGGTGGATAGGGTTGGGGAAAAGAGCGGCTAGGGGGTCAGAGAACCTTCCAGGCAGCGCAGCACTTCGGTCACATTCTCACGGCTGCCAATGATGAGGGGCACCCGTTGGTGGAGGGATTGGGGAACAATATCCAGGATGGCCTCGGTGCCGGTGGTGGCTGCCCCACCCGCCTGCTCGGCCAGAAAAGCCAGGGGATTGGCCTCGTACATTAGGCGCAGCTTGCCTTCCGGTTTTTTCTGGGTGCCGGGATAGAGGTAAACTCCCCCCTGCAGCAGAATGCGGTGAAAATCTGCCACCAAAGCGCCGCTGTAGCGGGAGATGTAGCCATCGCGGCGGTGAACATAGCGAACGAAGTTTTGGATCCCTTCGCTCCAGTGGCAGAAATAGCCCTCGTTGAGGCTGTAGACGGAGCCGCGTTCAGGAATGCGGATGTCGCTGCGGGAGAGGATAAATTCCCCCAAGCTGGGATCCAACGTGAAACCGTGTACCCCCTTGCCGACGGAATAGACCAGTTGGGTGCTGGGGCCGTAGAGAATATACCCTGCAGCCAGTTGGCGACGGCCCGGTTGCAGCAGGTCTTGGTTGTCCGCTTCCGGGCGATCCTCAAGAGGGTGAAGGACGGAGAAGATAGAGCCGACGCTGAGGTTGGCGTCAATGTTGGAGGATCCATCCAGGGGATCGATCATCAGGGCCAAGCGGCTGAGGGAGCAGTTTTCCGGCAGGCGAGCCGGGGTTTTCATCTCCTCCGAGACCAGCCGACACACCAGGCCCGTTTGCTCCAAGGCGCGAATGAAGGCCCGGTTGGCATAGTCGTCCATCTGTTGCTGTTCTTCCCCTTGGACATTGACGCTGCCGGTAACCCCCAGCGCCCCTTCGATCAGTCCTGCCTGACTCAGCCGCCGGGCAATCATCTTGCCGGCCAGGGCAATGCGGTTCATCAGGGCGCTGAAGTCTTGGGCTTCTGCCGTAAAGCTGCCAAACTGCTGCAAAACATGACGGGAGAGGGTGAGCACGTCCCGCGACATCTCCTGTGAGGACTCTGTCCCGCCAACGCGGTCGGCGCTGCTGGACACTACCGGCGGGGAGGGAGGAGAGCTGAGAACCATACGAGGCTTCGCCAACACGAAAGAAAAACACCCATACAGGGGATCCCCGACCCCCACATCTTGACTCGGAGTGCAAGGACTCGGTCTCGCTAGGGCGATTGGAACTTGGGATCCCTTCTATTAGGTAGGCTGGCCGATCCTCGGCGCAGGTGCAGACAACTTACAGAGTTGCTTCAGATTTGGCTTGGATCCCTCTTTCCGGGAAAGCTCATGTTCCCCCGAAGAAACGCGGTAGGATGAGCTCTACCCCTTTTCTTCTCTTCCTACTTCGTCCCGGTTTCCTCTTGCAATGATGGCCAATTCCCCTTTCCCGCTGCGCAGCCAAGTGGTTACCCAGGGGGTACAGCGCTCCCCCAACCGCGCCATGCTCAGAGCCGTGGGCTTTCGCGACGAAGACTTCGGCAAGCCCATTGTCGGCATTGCCAACGCCCACAGCACCATCACCCCCTGCAACATGGGGATCCAAACTCTGGCGGAGCGGGCGGAGGCAGCTCTGAAGGCAGCCGGCTGTATGCCCCAGGTGTTCGGCACCATCACCATCAGCGATGGCATTTCCATGGGCACGGAGGGGATGAAATACTCGCTGGTGTCGCGGGAGGTGATTGCCGATTCCATCGAGACGGTGGTCAACGGCCAGAGCATGGATGGCCTCTTGGCCATTGGCGGTTGCGACAAGAACATGCCGGGGGCGATGATCGCCATGGCCCGCCTCAATGTGCCTTCTATCTTCGTCTACGGCGGCACCATCAAGCCCGGTCACTACAATGGCCGCGACCTCACCATCGTGAGCGCTTTTGAAGCCGTAGGGGAGTTCAGTGCCGGGCGCATCTCCGAGGAAGAGCTGCTGGCGGTGGAGCGCCACGCCTGTCCTGGTGCCGGATCCTGCGGCGGCATGTACACGGCCAACACCATGTCCAGCGCGTTTGAGGCTATGGGGATGAGCCTGCCCTACTCCTCCACCATGGCCGCAGAAGACGAAGAAAAAGCCGAAAGTGCAGCTCAATCGGCCAAGGTCCTGGCAGAGGCCATCAAAGCCAACATCCGCCCGCGGGACATCATCACCCGCAAAAGCATTGAAAACGCCATCTCGGTGATCATGGCCGTAGGGGGATCCACCAACGCCGTGTTGCACTTCCTGGCCATTGCCCATGCCGCAGAGGTGCCCCTCACCCTAGATGATTTTGAGACTATCCGTGCTCGTGTGCCTGTCCTCTGCGATCTCAAGCCTTCAGGACGGTTTGTGGCCACCGACCTGCACCGGGCCGGTGGGATCCCCCAAGTGATGAAAATGTTGCTCAACCACGGCCTACTGCACGGGGACTGCCTCACCATCTCCGGCCAGACCCTTGCAGAGGTGCTGCGGGATGTACCGGATGAGCCCCCCGCCGACCAAGAAGTCATCCGCCCCTGGCACAACCCCCTGTATCCCCAAGGGCACCTGGCCATTCTCAAGGGAAACCTGGCCAGCGAAGGGGCAGTGGCCAAAATTACCGGCGTCAAGAAGCCGCAAATTACTGGGCCGGCGCGGGTCTTCGATTCGGAAGAATCCTGCCTGCAGGCCATCCTCTCCGGCCAGATCCGAGCAGGGGATGTGGTGGTCATCCGCTACGAAGGCCCCAAAGGTGGGCCCGGCATGCGGGAGATGCTCTCGCCCACTTCGGCCATTATCGGCGCCGGCTTGGGAGATAGCGTTGGCCTGATCACCGATGGCCGCTTTTCCGGCGGCACCTACGGCATGGTGGTGGGCCATGTGGCTCCTGAAGCCTATGTGGGGGGCACGATTGCCCTGGTGGAAGAAGGGGATCTCATCACCATCGATGCTCCGGCTCGCCTATTACACCTGCATGTGAGCGACGAAGAACTGGCCCGCCGCCGCGCCCGCTGGTCTCCTCCTGAGCCTCGCTACAAACGGGGCACCCTAGCCAAGTACGCCAAGCTGGTCTCCAGCAGCAGCCTGGGGGCAGTGACGGATTTAAACCTGTGGGATTAGGGTCGTTTCGATTCAAACTAGGACACTGCAACCGCAACCCAATGTTGACTGCAGGAGGCCAGAGAGCTTTCGTGGCCTACAGTCCTTAGAATTGCGATTCTTACGAGTCTTTTCGTAACCTAGAGAACAAATACACCCCATCTTGGTGGTACAGAAGCTGAAATTGGGTTTCCTTGTGTAGAGCTTCAATCAGGACATGGGAAAACTCTGAACTACTGCGCCACCCCGGATGACGGCTATTTAGCAACACGTAATCAAAGGGATCCCATTGAGAAGGCGGGGATCCATTGAAGTGTCTCTCATCTGTAAAGTAGATTACAAGTCGATGGGTGAGGTGGGGGCTGATCTCATGGGTGGTGAGAACGCCCCCTTGGGTGGTGATCTGGGCAAGAGCGTGTCGGGTTGCCTGCCAAGTGTCTAGGGAGCTGAGATAAATTGAGCCAAAAAAGGTGTATTTCCCCAAGGCTAAAAAGGCCAGCGCAGACCAGATCAGAGGCAATTTTCTATCTTTTATAAAATGGCTCTGGAAGGATTGGTTTTTCACATTCTCGATGACGGCCAAGAACAAGAAAGGAACGATAGGCAAAGCGTATTGATGTACCAGATCCCGATAGACAGGATTGCTGGAGAGTATATTTAAGCCCAGGGTAGGCAGGGCAGGGATCCAAGGATCCCAATGCCGCCAAGAGAGACCCCAAGCTAAAGGCACGACCAACAAAAATCCATAAAACAGGGTGTCCAGGGAGAAGACTTTGCTCAAAACCAACATTGGTCTCAAGATTAAGCTTTGAACAATTTCCGCAACAGAATCGCCCAGATGGTCGTAGTGGGAAATAGCTGCCGGCTCGCTGCCGCTAAAGTGAGGAATGATCCCAAAAGTGGCTATTCCAAACCAAGCTAACCCTGCTGTAATTGCCACCCAGCCACCCAATTGGCAGCGCCGTTGCCAGCGTCCTTGAATTCGTCCTTTTTCCCAAAACAACAGCCAGACTCCCAGAGCAACAACGTTGAGAGATAACACCGCCTTACAGCCGAGGATGCCACTCAAACACAGAAGGAACCCCCACAATTTTCCAGAGCGAATGCAGAGCACAGCCGCCAAGAAAAGGGGAACAGCTATGACCTCTGGATGAAAATCAAAAAGGTTGGCGTTAAAAATGGCCGGGTAGAGAAGATAGGCCCCGGCAATCACCATTGCTTGGCCGGGATCGATCTTGGCCTGAAGTGCAAGGTGATAAATAGCCAACGCTCCCAAGGTTAACGCCAGAGATTGGAGTCCAAATAGCCAATAGACCGAGGGGACAATGCGATACAAGAGACTGATAGGGTAGAGAATAAAGGCCGCATGATCCCCAAGGATATGGATCCCTCGAATGGTAGAAAAAGGAATCTCGCCTCGACTGATTAGATATATGGATTGATCAAAAATGCCAAGATCATACCCTCCGGACTGAAACAGGTGATGCCGTACAACACTACAGCCCAAGAGAACAAAAAAATGACCAACCATAATTGCCAACAGAAGTGGGGGCAGAGGATGATTCTTCATAAGAGCCAGAGCTTTTGGATCCTATAGGTCTTGGTAAAGCAACTTTATCGTTTTTCCCAGCCTTGCACGGCATCCTAGCAAGATCTATAGTCATTTTAATTTAAACTAGGGCATTGCCCCTACACCTATGGTCATTTCGATTCAAACTAGAACACTGCGCCCATATCTAAAGCATTGAACGCATGGGGTCAAAAGGATTTTCAAGGACTCTGTCCCGCTAGCGCGGTCGCGTCAGCGTTGCGTAGCAACACAGTAGTTCAGGTGTCTCACCCCAACCTGAAATGACCATAGATTGTACAGAAGATTCACCTCAAGTCCAGGCATCTCTCTTTCCTCTGGAGTATCCAGCTTGTCGAGGATGAGGATACGGATGGGTTAGGACTGATTACGGCAAGAAGGTGTGATTTGACCTAAGATGGTAGCATGTCTTGCTCCGGTTACTTCCGGTAGATTATTGGTCTCACCTTGCCAGGTTTTATAGGCCAATACTGCGAAGGCAAGAGCCTCTTTGGCCTCAGAAGGGATCCCCACTTGGTCAGAAGTCAGCAGGGTTGTGGTCGGCAGTTGTTCCTGCAGCAGTCGTATAAGGACAGGGTTTTGGGTGCCGCCACCGCTGAGGATAACTTGATCTGGGATCCCAGGCAAAAAGTCCCTATAGGCTTGGGCAATGGAGCAAGCTGTAAACCCTGTGAGGGTGGCAATGCAGTCGTGGGCGGATATAAATTGGGGCCAAATTCGCTCCAAATAAAGGGATCCAAAATACTCTCGGCCAGTGGTTTTGGGCGGTGCCTTTTGAAAATAGGGATCCCGCATCCATTCTGTAATTTTTTCCCAGTGGATCTGGCCTTGGGCAGCCCATTTTCCATCACGATCAAAGGCTTGTTGTCCCTGACTGGCCCGCATTACTGCTAGATCAATCAAAACGTTGCCAGGGCCGGTGTCGAAAGCCAAGGGGGATCCCCCCCTACAGAGGCTGGGGAGATAGGTGAGGTTGGCAATGCCGCCGATGTTTTGGGCCACGCGATGAAGGTGGGGATGTCTCAACAGAAGCCAGTCCACAAAAGCTACCAAAGGCGCGCCTTGGCCTCCTGCCGCCATGTCCCGTGCCCGAAAATTGCTCACCACCGGGATCCCAGTTAGCTCGGCAATTACCGCGGCTTCACCGATTTGCAAAGTCGAAGCTTCTGGCCCATCGGGGTTATGCCAAAGGGTTTGACCATGACTGCCGATGAGATCAATCTGTTGGGGGGTGAGATGGGCCGCCTGGATCCCTTGCAAGGCCGCTTCGGCAAAAGCTCGGCCCAAACGAAAGTTCAAGGCGCAAATGCGATCTACCGTGCCGGTTTTGGGATCCGCAGCCCGCAAAATCTCCGCCCGCAGCGTTGGGGAATAGGGGATCGTTTGGAAATGCATTAACTCCCACTGTAGGGGATCGTCACCCTCCAGGTGGACGATGGCCACATCGATCCCGTCTACCGAGGTGCCCGACATCAGGCCGACGACGATCATCTTGCTGGGGGCTCGCACCAGAGGCTTGAGAAGGTCTAAAGTTTTGCCCTCTTTCTCCCCTCCCCTTTTTAAGATACAGGCAGCGTATCCGGAGCTACCGCGTGGAGAGGATGAGTGAAGCCATCCGCTACGACCTTCTGTTGGTGGGGGGGAGTTCCTCCAACTTGATCTTGGCCCATCGCCTTTTGGATCTGGCCAAGCTATCCGGGCTAAGAATCTCCATCGCCATTTTGGAAAAAGCCCGCCAATTCGGCGGTCACATCGTCAGTGGGGCCGTCTGCAATCCGCAGGTGATCGCCAAGCTCTTCCCCGATTTTGAAAGCCAAGGATTTCCCCATGAAGGGCGGGTGGAAGCCAATCACTTGAGTGTGCTGGGATCCCAACAGCGCTGGGATCTGCCGGAAGCGGTGATCCCACCGGGATTTCGCAAGCAGGGGCAGTTCATTCTCACCCTCAGCCACGTGATCCGCTGGCTGGCCGAAACCCTGCAGGAAAAAGCCAAAGGGATCCCAAATGTCACCCTGGATGTGTTCCCCGGCTTTGCCGCCCATGAAATCCTCTACGAGGGGGAGCGGGTGATCGGGGTACGGGCAAGCGATTCTGGCCAAGTGTACGAAGATTGTATCTTTGCCGAACTCACCTGCTTTGGCGACAAAGGCTTCATTTCCAAAGATCTCATCGAGAAGTTTCAACTACGCCCCAACCCGCAATTGTGGTCGGTGGGGGTCAAAGAGGTGTGGCAGATCCCCCAGTCCCTGCAGGGGCAGGTGTGGCATACCTTGGGCTACCCGGTTTTGGATGGCAGCTTTAGCGGGGGCTTTGTCTATGGCCTCAAAGACCATCGCCTGGCCTTAGGTCTGATCATCGGCCTAGACAGCAAGAACCCCAACCTCAACCCCCAGCAGCGTCTGCAGGAGTTCAAAGCTCACCCCTGGATCCAGTCCCTGATTGTCGGCGGCAAGTTGCTCAAGTACGGGGCTGCTGTGATTCCCGAAGGGGGCTACCACAGCCTACCCACCCGGTTTGGCGTTGAGGGAGCCCTGCTGCTGGGGGATGCGCTGGGGGTGTTGGATGTGGGCAGCTTGGCCGGGGTGGATAACGCCATGGAAACCGGCTATCTGGCGGCGGGCCTCATTCACGATGGCTTCTTGAAAGGGGATCTGCGCATCCAGGCCGACTACCAAAGGGCGGTGATGGAAAGTGCGGTGGGGCAAAACCTCTACCGCAGTCGCTATTTCCGCGAGGCTTTTCTGGAGAACTCTCGCCTGCTGGAAGAATACCTGCCTCAGGTGTGTCGCAGCGTCGATGCCGGCCATCCTTGGCTGGGATCCCTGCGCTGGGGTTTACAGGATCCCGTTCGCCGCGGACGCGAAACCCTGCGCGCCTACACCCTGCTCACCGGGCGGGTCAGCCTCAGCGAGCCACCCCCGCGAGGCTATGTGGCCCCCCACGCTGCCATTCAAGCAGATTTTGTGGCCCCCACAACCTTGGCTCCCCAGGAATTGGCCGCTCAACCGGGCTATTTCTCGCGGCCCGATGCGGTTTTTTTCGCGGATCCCCGCTACCCCGAGGGTAACCGTCACATCCTGGAGTTCGACGCCGAAACCTGCCGCCGGTGCATTGCCACCTACGACAAGCTGAATCGTCCCACCCCCTGCGTTGCCGACTGCACGGCAGAGGTACACCACATCCGCGACCAGAATGGCATCCGCTCCCATGCCATGTCTCTGGAAAACTGCATCCAGTGCCGCACCTGTGAGATCATCTGTCCCCACTTAAACCTGCGGGTCAACCCCAGCTACGAGGGATCCGGGCCGGATTTCTACGGGCTGTAGCCGTTGCTAAGGTTAACTCAGTTCGCTGCAGCTTGGATGATCCTGGGATCTAGCCATTGATCTAAGGCTGAATGAATCTATCCATCCTGCCTGGCGATCCCAGGGATCCAAGCAACCTTGGAAATTGGCTAGGTTGGGTTAGGGCTTGTTGGGGATCTTTTGTTGGTGAGCGATTCTCTGGATGTCCAGGTTTCTCTGTCCGCTATTTTGGCCGATCTGCAAAAAGCCCTGGGATCTCTAGGGCTGGGCCATCTCCAGGTACAAGCGCGGCTTTCCGGCCACCGCCTGTTGCTGCGTCTAGAGGGGGATCCCCTGCCTGAGCCAGATGCTTTGCTGGGAAGCCTCTCGCCGGCGTTGGAGCAAATGGCGCTGACCCACAGGCAGCGTCGGGTGGAGCTTTTTGGCTTTCCGGCCAATGAAGGGATCCCGGAATGGCACCGCGAGTGGCGCTACCAGCCCCAGTCCAACCCCAACAGCCCTCTGTATCGCGCTCGGCAGGGGGATGGGGTGGCCATCCAGCAGGTGTTGAATTACCTGTTGCGCCCGGAAGGGATCCAAGCACGGGTTCATTTCCATCCCAAACTGGGCCTCTTGCAGGTGAACTTGCAGGGGGCAGAAGCTCCGGATCCGGCTTGGGCTAAGGATTTTCTGCGGCGAGCCTTGACCCGTCTGGAATGGACGTTCTTGCAACGGCTGCGGCTTTCTGGACAAAAACTGGGCTCCTTTTTCCCAGCCTGGAGCCAGGAGTTTGATCTCAAACAGCCCGCCTTTTGGCAGGCCCCTCAGGTTCCTCTGACCAAACGATCTGGGATTGCGGAGAAGGAAATCTCTCCGGTGGACAAGCCGCCATCCCCTTCCCCTGCCACCCTAGACTGAAGAACAGTGCTCATCGGGGTTAGCATGCGGGTTGTTTTTTTCGGCACACCGGAGTTTGCTCTGCCTTCGCTGCGGATCCTGTTGCAGCCGCAGTCTCCCTTTGAAGTGGTGGGATTGGTCTGTCAGCCGGATCGGCCCCAGGGGCGAGGGCAAAAGGTGCTCCCGCCCGTTACCAAAGTGTTGGCTCAAGCCCACGGGATCCCTGTGTGGCAGCCTGTCCGCTTGCGGCGGGATGCAGAGGTGCTGGCAGCTTTGCAGGCCCTGGCCGCCGATGTGTTTGTGGTGGTGGCTTACGGCCAGATCTTGCCCCTGACGGTGTTGCAGATGCCCAAGCTGGGCTGTGTGAATGTGCATGGATCCCTGTTGCCGGCCTATCGTGGCGCTGCGCCCATCCAGTGGGCCATTGCCAATGGAGAAACCGAGACCGGCGTGACCACCATGCTCATGGATGAGGGAATGGATACGGGGGCCATCTTGCTCCAGGCCAAGCTGCCTATTGGATCAGAGCAAACCAGCCTGGAATTGGCACCCCAACTGGCTCAACTGGGGGCAGAACTCTTGGTGGAAACGCTCTTGAAATTGGAGAAAGGCGAACTCACCCCCATCCCTCAGGATGGATCCCTGGCTACTTACGCTCCTCTGTTAAAGAAGCCAGATTTTCATCTGGATTGGCAGCGCTCGGCTCAAGCTTTGCACAATCAAATTCGCGCCTTTTCCCCCAACTGCTTCACCGGTTTACAGGGGCAGCGGATAAAAATTGTCCGCTCTGGCTCTCCCCAACTGCACCCACCGCCCTCTGAGATCCCCCAGGGCAGTCCCGGAGAAGTGGTGGGGTTGGCCAGAGGAGAAGGGATCTATGTGGCTACAGGAGAGGGATCCCTGTTGATTCGACGGGCGCAACTGCCCGGCAGAAAAGAACAATCCGCTTGGGACTTGGTCAATGGCGGCCAGCTCAAGATGGGGATGCGTTTTGAGCCGCTCCCGGATGCTTGAGAGTCCATAACAGGGGCGCGGTCAACTCAAATGGCGGCGAACCGGTCCCCCCTCTCTCTCTGGGAGAAGGGCTGGGGGTGAGGACTATTCCGGCTGGGGAAACTCCTGCCAGAGGTCAGTGCGTTGGCGCAAGCTGAGGAACTGTCCGCCGCCGAGGATAAGGTGATCCAAAACCGGGATCTGTAGCAGTTGCCCCGCCTGCAAGAGCTGCCGGGTGAGGGCAAGATCTTCTGGGCTGGGATCCAGGCAACCGGAAGGGTGATTGTGGGCAACGAGGATGCGACTGGCTCCCTGTTTGATGGCGCTGCGGAAAGTCTCCCGCGGATGAGACAGGGTTTCGGTGGCGGTGCCCCGGGTTACAATCTGCTGGCTGAGCAGACGGTGCTTGATATCCAGGTGCAAGACGGCGAAGTGCTCTTGAGATTCCCACATCAAGTCACCACTCAGGGCCATAGCCGCTTGTTCCGGCGACTCAATAACTGTCCGGTCTGGTGGACGACTCAAAAACACCCGTCGTCCCAGCTCGATGGCAGCCAACACCGTTGCTGCTTTGGCCGGGCCAATGCCTTCGATCTGGATAAGCTCCCCCGCTTCCACCTGGCGCAACTGGGCCAAGGGATCCCCTTGGGCTTCTAACTTTTTCAGGAGCAACTGGGCTAGGCCGACTGCCGAGAGTTTGCCCGGCCCCTGTCCGGTGTTGAGCAAAATGGCCAGCAGCTCCGCGTGGGAGAGGTTCCTTGCTCCTTGGCTAAGCAGCCGCTCGCGGGGGCGATCTTGGGCGGGAATATCGCTGATGCGCAGCACGTACTGGCTCATATTGCGGCTAGGGCGGAGAAGAGAAGTGGGGAGAAGCTTTCAGCAGCCAAAACGGGCTTCGGCGCTCAAGGGCCTGCCAAGATCCCAGTGTGGCATCTGACCCGTTATCGGGAACGGCCAACTCCGCCACAAAGGGATCCCAAGTCACCAAGTAGTCGGGCATTTTCCTTCTGACCTGCCAGTTAGCCAACTCGGCTCGGTTAGCCGCGTAGGGCACCCGTAGCGGGCCGTAAAAATACGGCACAAAAGAGCGAAAGCCGTACAGGCCAACCGTCCCGGACAAAGCGGGCTCTGGGCTTTTTTCTGAAACGGTAAACCGTTGGAAAAAGTCGATAGCTCCCCCTTGGGTGTGTTGCAGCAGGCGGGGGAAAACCCAGCCCCAAGCCAGTTGGGCGCTTAGTCCGGTGGCCAAGAGCAGACTCGCCCATCCCCAACCTTTGTGCCGACCCCTGATCCAGGCCAGCCCCCCCAGCACCAAGAGCAAAGCAGGGCCATAGGTGAAGCGGGGCCAATCCACCTCAGCTTGCAGATAGCCCAGCACCAAGCTGTCCGATAGACCCTGGAAAAGATCGGGAAGAGGGATCCCCAAAGTTTCCAATCTCTTCTTGACCACCGACATCAGCAGGATGGGATCCTGGGATCCCAGCCAGGGCAGCACCAGCCACAGGGCCAGCCAAAACAAGCCGCTCAGCAGGATCCAGCAACCTTCCCAAAAGCTGAGCCGGGCCTCTTCTAACCCCAGGCCCTGCAGGCGCACAGCAGCGAAGTAGGCCCCAATCGGATAGAGCAGCGAGGTGTAGTGCACCAGCTTGGTTTGCACCAGCAGCGAAAACAAGGCCAGCACCACCGCAAAAGCCACCAACAGCAGATGTTCTGCCCGCCGAGTCAAATCCACCAAGCCCATACGTCTGGGGATCGCCTGCAGGATCCCGGCCAAGGCCAGAGCGCCCCAGGGAAAGCACCCCAAGGCAAAGGCCAGCAGATGAAAATAAACCGGGCCGGGATGCCCATCCGAGGTGGTGAGGATGCGCCATTGGTAGCGCCCAAACTCTTCCACCCATTGCGGCCCCCGTTGCACCCCTTCCAGCGCCAGCCAAGCGAGGGGAACAGCCGCCGCCAAGCCCAGGAAGGCCAGGCTTTCTCCCCATGCAATCGGTGGATCCCGGTGCCAGACCTTGTAGCCAACCCAGATGAGCAGCGGCAACACCAACCCCACCGGCCCTTTGGCCAACACCGCCAAGCCCAGGGCCAGCGCCCCCACCCCTTGCCAAACCCGACCGGAGCGCCCCACTCGACGCGCTTGATCCGCGGCCAACAGGGATCCCAGACCCACCCCCATCCCCAGATTCAACAGCGGGTCGATGAGGCCGGTTTTGTAAAAAAACAAGGGCAGGTAGCCCGTCAGCAGCAGGATCCCCCACAAGCAGCCAAACCCCACCCCGCGCAGATGGGATCCCCACCCCACCAGCAGCGCCACCGTGATCCCGCCCACCCAGGCATTGGGCAACCGCGCCGCCCATTCGTTCATCCCCAAAGCAGCCATGGACAGGGCCTGCAGCCAAAAAAACAGAGGCGGCTTTTCAAAAAAGGGCTCCCCGTTGATCGCCAACGAGAGCGGATCCCCGCTGGCCAGCATCTGCCGCGCCAAGCTGGCGTAAATCAGCTCATCCCAGTCGAACAGATAGGGGATCCCCTGCCCCCATAGGAGCCATAGCCCGGCCAAAAGCCCCATCCCCAAGGCCCATCCCAGGGATCCTTTGAAAGGCAAGCAGGCCGGGAACCTAAGCATGGAAGGCCGCCCATCGTTCCACCCGGCCCACATGTTGAGGCGACCGCATCAGCTGCAGCAACTGGGCTGCCAGAGCGGATCCCTCCATCTCCGCCGGAATCTCCACCCCACACCAACGGCTGGAGCTACTCTGCAGGGCAGCTATCCACTCCGGGGCCAGGGATCCCCGCGCCACCCCGATCAATTGCGGCAGAGGCTCCCGACGATACAGACCAATCCAGCGCAAGCCCAGTTGAAAAGGCCCCGGTCGGAAACGGGGGTTCAAGCGGCCATCCGCCTCAAACTTGCTCAACATCACCTGCAGAGAGCAGATCTGGCGAGTATTGAGCGCAGGAGCCGAAGGCACAAGGCGGGCGCGGAACGTGGCAACCATCTCCGCAAAGGGGATCTGAACGGTTTGCTCTTCTCCCGGCGTGGTGTCAAACGCATAGCCGTAGGCAAGGCTGTCCCAGCCCCCCTGATCCCGTAGTAAGACCTTATACCGCTGCCCATCCCCTCGCAGGCGCAACTCTATGCCGGCAAACCCCGATAAGTCCAGCGGCGGCTGCCAATTGCGGGTGCGCGTGGAAACAAACCCCCCAAAGTTGGCCGTGGAAACTTGCCCCGTAAACAGAAGCTGCCCCTCCCCCCACTGCAACTGGCTTTGGCTCACCCCTCCCATCACCACATCATCCAAAATGCCCCAAAACCGGTTCAGATCTGGGTTGGGCCGGCGAAAGTCGAACAGCATTCGTTCCGTTTGCCCACTGCTACGCAATTGCTCCAGATAAGCCTTGGCCGTTGGCGGATCCCCCAAACCCAGGATCACCGTTGCCGTCGCCCAATCTGGCCTATGGCTCACCTCCACGCCCTGCTGGCGCAGCGCCTCCGCCAGCCCGTCAGGCAAACCTTCCCCCACCACCCCCACCTGGATAGGAGCCGGCTCGGAAAGAGAAGGTGGCACACAATCTTCCTCCACAGCCCGAAACCCATTCTGAACCCAACGCCACACCTCAGCCAAAGGCAGGGCCTCATAGTAGGTGATGGTGTTCCAGAACCGCCCCAGATCCCAAGGCATGACTCTACCTCATCTTCTCAGATTCACAGAGCGCAGTTGGCTCACCAGTAGGGCAAGTGGCAATCCAAGTGACATACTCCCGACGCTCACCCCTTATTGCTACGCAACGCTACGCGACGCGGACAGAGGGCGGGACTTCCCGGCGGGCTAGCTAACTACCTCTCCAGCCCAGGGATCCGATTCAAATGTCAATACAACGATCCCTTCCAGAGAGCTGAGGGCAAGAAGCCTTGTGCTTGACCTGCAAAAAGCTGGACTCACTCAAGAAGGCAAGATACCAAAAGATATCGGATGGGTATTGTGGATCCCTAGCTTAGGGCAGCACTGAAGAACTCCACCGCTTCTGCCAACACGTCCAAAAAGCAATCCACCTCCGCCAATGTGTTGTACAGGTAAACACTGGCTCGGGCGGTGGATTGTACTCTCAAATAGCGATGGAGAGGCTGAGTGCAGTGGTGCCCCGCTCGAATGGCAATGCCCTGCTCATCCAGCAAGGTAGATAGGTCATGGGGATGGACGGCCTCTACTGAAAAGCTGACTAGCCCTGCCCGTCGCGCCGGATCCTTGGGGCCATAAACTGTAATACCCGCTATGCGCTGGATCCCGTCCAAGAGGCGAGCGATCAACCTTTGTTCATGGGCATGAACTTGCTCCAGACCGATCTGGCTCAAGTAATCTACGGCTGCCCCCAGTCCCACCGCCTGGGCAATCGCCGGTGTACCGGCCTCAAATTTGTGGGGGATATCGGCGTAGGTGGCGTGATCCCAGTACACATCGGCGATCATCTCTCCCCCGCCCAAAAAGGGGGGCATCGCTCGCAACAGCTCCCGCCTACCGTAGAGGACGCCAATCCCCGTTGGGCCACACATCTTGTGCCCCGAAAAAGCCAGCCAATCGCAATTCAGCGCCTGGACATCCACAGGCATGTGAGGCACACTCTGGCAAGCATCCAGCAAAACCTTGGCCCCGTAGCGATGGGCCAGCTCAGTCATCTCCTGGACAGGGTTGATGGATCCCAGCATGTTGGAGACCTGGGTTACTGCCACCAAGCGGGTGCGGTCGTTGAGCAAAGACCGGTAGTGCTCCAGGTCTAGCTCTCCCTCTGGCGTGATCTGGATGAACTTGAGGTGGGCTCCTGTCCTTTGGGCCACCCATTGCCACGGGATTAGGTTGCTGTGGTGCTCCATCACCGAGAGGACAATCTCATCTCCCCGCTCCAGATGGCTCAAGCCCCAACTGTAGGCCACCAGATTGATGGCTTCGCTGGCATTGCGAGTGTAGATGATCTCCTGAGGAGAAGGCGCGTTCACAAAACGAGCGATCTTTTCCCGTGCTCCCTCATAGGCATCTGTGGCTTCGTTGCTCAGCGTATGCACCCCGCGATGCACGTTGGCGTTGCAGTGTCGATAGTAATGATCCATCGCCTGCAGGACTGCCAGTGGCTTTTGAGAAGTGGCAGCGTTGTCAAAGTAGATCAGCGGGTGGCCGTTGATCTGGCGCTGCAGAATCGGAAAGTCTGACCGTACCTGGGCAGCCAGGTCGAAAGAATGATCAAGCTTGAAAGAAGAAAGGGGGGATACCGCCATAGTCTGTGCAAAAGGCCCGCTTCCCTCAGTATGACATTGCTTCGGGCCAGCCCTTGGCAAACCCCTCCGCCCAACCCGTTGCAACGGCCAGGGATCCCTTCCGCCCTGACCTGAAAGCGAAACTTGTCACAAAATGTAACCTGATGTTAAGATTAGTTACAGCAACCGATATGAGGTATTGACAATGCAATCGTCTCCCAGGATTCCTTCTCGCCTAGACTCCGCTTCTGTTGCCCAGTACTACGACACCACCAACGACTGGATTCCGGGCTGGACGGAGCAAGCGGAGCGTTGGAATGGACGCTTGGCCATGTTGGGCTTCGTGATCAGCATCGCTACGGAAGCGGTATTGGGCCACAGTGTTTTCGCCAGCACTCTCGGCCAGTGGCTGGGTCTGCAATAATCTGCAATAATTTGTCAAAGAACTTTTCGGTAGAGCCACATTGGACATCTCACAGACCTTCTCTTCGGCTTTGAGATGCTGTGGTTCTGCCTTTTTTGGAGCTCTTTTACCCTTCGATCCCTATCTTGAAATCCGATGATGCTTGACAATCCCTTCCTCCCCTACATTGCCGTAATGGTGGCCGGGTTGGTGGCTGCTGTTGCAATTGGCTCGATGGCTTTCTTCAACTCCAAGCGCCCTGCCGGTTGGGAGAGTGCCGGTCGCCCGCGGTACGTACCCCAGTACGGTCAAGACGGCGACACCCCGCCGGAGTGGGAGATTGGCTGGACGGAGAAGGCGGAGCGATGGAACGGGCGGCTGGCCATGCTGGGGTTTGCCATAAGTGTTGTGGTAGAGGCCATTGTGGGCCACAGTGTGTTTGCCTCTGCACTGGGGATCCGCTGATCCAAGTTGAAAGCTGTCTGACGGCTCGAAAGATTAGAAAATGGCAGCAGGAGAGCGCTGCCTCTCCTTTTTTGGCCTGAACTGAGCCTTCGCTAAGCTGGCCGCAGGGGGAGCTTCTGCAAGATCACTGTCGGCCTTCGGCTTTACCACTGGATAATCTTTTTCTGAACGGCTGTCATGCACATGGCAACACGGGCGTTGATCTCATCCTCAGAGCCGAAAATGTCCAACTTTTCTTTGAGCCTTTGGATACAGTTTTGCACGGTCTTCTTGCTGGTGTGAATGCGATCGGCGATGGCTTGGTCGGTGAGGGCTTCTTTGCAGAGCAAGTTCAAGACCTCAATTTCTCGTTCCGTCAGCTTCGTGAGACCGCGTAACTCCCGCGGCATACGCAATTCTCCATTCAGAGCACTTTTGGCCCCCTCCAGAAACACGGTGCGCCGTTCCATTTTGTTGACCGCGGCAAACCCACCCTGGTGTTTGCTGATCAGGCCCACCAATGGAGTTAGCAGCAGCGGCTCGCTGGAATAGGCCATCACATTCAGGGTGGGGTAGTTCTCAAAAATATGGCGCAGGAACTCTAGGCCAGGCTCGGCAGACTGCTCTCCGCTGGTTTGACCGTAGAGCAGATCGGCTACAACCAAGTCCGGTTGTTCCCGCTGCAAGCGCAGGATGGCGTCCATAGGGTTGGTGACCGTAATGCATTGAGCATCGGCTGCAATCCGTTGCAGCCACTCACAGTTGTTTTGGGCCACCTCTGGATGATCTTCGACAATCAAAAACTTGAGCGGGGCAGTGGGGCTTTCAACCTCGGGCATCAATCCACTCCTCTGATCCATTCTTGTCATTATTCTTGTCATTTGTTCCTTGCCAGGCGGGCACAGCCGAATATGCTTGCAGGCAAGGATCCCACCTGTAAGCATAGCTCGTAGCAGGTTACCCCAGTCTAGCCTCAGGTAGGGGTTTAGAGGTGAGCCTGGGGGGGTAGGAAAGAACAGGCTAGGCTAGAGGGTGATGTCAACCGGATCTGAACTGTGGTACCCCTGCAAGATTGCAACCCAACCACCCGCACAGCCTATGTCACTTATGCCCTGGTGATCGTTAACATCTTAATCTTTCTGTACCAGCTAACCCTGTCGCCACAAGAGTTGGCAGCTTTTTTCCGAGAGTGGGCAGTGGTACCGACAGAGTTGACGGCCAGTTTTCGAGGAGAGATCACCTCTTCGTCGCGTCCAGAATGGGTAACCCTATTCACCTCACAATTTCTGCATGGGGGCTTTCTCCACATTGGTGGGAACATGCTTTTTTTGTGGGTTTTCGGCAACAATGTTGAAGATCGCTTGGGCCATGTGCGTTACCTCATCTTTTACCTGGCTTGCGGAGCTTTGGCTGCGCTAACGCAGTGGTTTTTCGATATGGGATCCCCCATTCCTTCACTGGGGGCAAGTGGTGCCATTGCCGGCGTATTGGGAGCGTATATTTTGCGTTTTCCACGGGCCGAGATCCTGACCCTGGTGCCCTTGGGTATTTTCATCACAACCCTCTACGTTCCAGCTTGGGTGTTCTTGGGCTTTTGGTTCATCCAGCAGGCCTTCTACGGCATTGCCAGCCTACAGACACCTACCAACATCGGCATGCAGGGTGGGGGAATTGCCTACTGGGCCCATGCAGGCGGTTTTGTGTTTGGGGCCATTTTGGGGCCGCTGATGGGGCTATTTTCCGGCAAAAGCCCTTATGACCGCCAAATGACTTGGCAACAACGCGACAGGGATCCGTTTTGATTTGATCGGCTTTGATACTTTCTCAGCCTATTGTCAATCGGATAGCAGCTTGATGGGAGAAAGCCATGGTCAGTCTATCTGCCAAGCCTCTAACTCTGGAAGACTTTCTACAACAGCCGGAAACTCAGCCCGCCAGCGAGTTCATCGAAGGAGAAATTATCCAGAAGCCCACACCACAGGGAAAACATAGCCGTCTCCAACTAAAGCTGGGTAGCTTCATTAACGAGATGTTGGAGCCTTCTCAACTGGGAATGGCATTTACAGAGCTGCGCTGCACCTTCGCCGGATACGCGATTGTGCCCGATATTTCTGTGATCCCCTGGGATCGGATCCCTGTGGACGAAGATGGCACCATTCAAAATCTCATCTCCTTTTGTCCTGATTGGATGATTGAGATTCTCTCTCCCGATCAAAATCCAATGAAGCTGGTCAAAAAAATCTTGATTGGCCTGGATCACGGCTGCCAAATGGGGTGGATTGTGGCTCCTGAAGAAAGGGTTGTTTTTGTCTGCCCTGCCGGGCAACAGCCAACGGTGCATGAGGATCCCCAAGAGGTGATCCCCGCTCCTGCCTTCGCCCAAGGGATCCAACTGACAATCGCGACTTTGTTTGGCTGGATGCAAGTTCAAGCTGACGAGAGCCGCAAGCCCAACGCAGGATAGAAAGGGAGTGGATCTCCTTCCACCCCTCAGTTCTTACCTCAATTCAAATTCAAGATTCACAAGATTCAGTCGTTGTAGAGGGCAGGAGCTTGGGCAACCGTCTCACCAGTTTGGGGCAGCTCCTGCCGCAGCAGTGCCACCAGGGCATTAGTGGATTGGTCGTAGAGGCTGGTCACCAGTTTGGGATAGAGCCCAATGCCAATGATAGGGATCAGCAGGCAGGCGATGATGAACACCTCGCGCGGCTCGGCATCCACCAATTCTTCGTGTTCGGTGAGCTCTTTGTTCTCCGGGCCAAAGAAAATCTGCCGCAACATCGACAGCAGGTAGATAGGGGTCAGGATCACCCCAACTGCCGCCAGGAAAACCACCACCAGCCGGAAGGGGAGAGAGTAAGCATCGGTGGTGGCCATGCCAATAAACACCATGATCTCGGCCACAAAGCCGCTCATCCCGGGTAGAGCCAAAGAGGCCAGCGAGCAGGCGGTGAACATGGAGAAGATCTTGGGCATCTTCAGGCCCACACCGCCCATTTCTTCCAGCTCCAGTGTGTGGGTGCGGTCGTAGGTGGCCCCCACCAAGAAGAACAGGCTGGCCCCAATGAGCCCGTGGGAGATCATCTGCAACATGGCCCCGCTCATGCCGATTTCGGTCAGGGATCCGATGCCGATGAGCACAAAACCCATGTGGCTGATGGAAGAATAGGCGATCTTCCGCTTCAGGTTGCGCTGCGCGAAAGAGGTGAGGGCTGCAAAGATGATGTTCACCACTCCCAGTACGATCAGCACCGGCGCAAAGTAAAGATGGGCATCCGGCAGCATACCCGCATTCATACGCATTAGGGCATAGCCCCCCATCTTGAGCAGGATCCCCGCCAGCAGCATGTGCACCGGCGCAGTGGCTTCTCCATGGGCATCGGGCAGCCAGGTGTGCAAGGGGAAAATGGGCAGCTTCACCCCATAGGCAATGAGGAAGGCCCCGTACATCAGCAGTTGGAAGGTGAGCGGATAGGTCTTGCGGGCCAGATCCGTCATGTCAAAGCTGATGGGATCCCCGTAGAAGGCCATGGCCAGACCTGCCACCAAAATAAACAGGGAGCTGAGGGCCGTGTAGAGGATAAACTTGGTGGCCGCGTAGAGGCGGTTTGCCCCACCCCAAATGGAGAGGAGCAAGTACACCGGGATCAGCTCCAATTCCCACATCAGGAAGAAGAGCAACATGTCCTGCACGGCAAACACCCCGATTTGCCCGCCGTACATGGCCAACATCAAGAAGTAGAAGAGGCGAGGCTTGAGGGTGACCGGCCAAGCGGCCAAAATGGCTAGGGTGGTGATAAACGCCGTGAGCAGGATCAGCGGCATGGAGAGGCCATCGGCCCCCACCGACCAACTCAAGCCCACTTGGGGTACCCAGGTATAGCGCTCCAGCAGTTGCAAGCCCGTCTGGCCGGGATCGTAGCCAACATAGAAGCCGGCCAGCAGAATCAGCAGATCCGTGACCGCGATGAACAAAGCAAACCAGCGGATCCGCTCGGCCAACTTTTGCGCATAGGCGCGGCTACTGGGATCCCCAGCCGGTGCTGGGATCCAGGGGATGAATAGGGCGGCCAACACAGGGTAAACGATGACCGTGGTCAGCCAAGGAAACTCGTTCAAGCTGGGCAGCGCCATGGATGTAACCTCGTTTGTGCCATACCACCAGGGGGATCCTTGCGGGCTGCAATCCGACAGCCCTTTACCAGAATCGCCCTTGAGTATCTATGCTTAGCAGATTTACAGGATTATCTTAAGGCTCCCTCTCCCTTTCCGTTGGGATCCCTGGGATGGAGCAGATGCATTGGTGGATGTTGTACCCGAAAATCAGAAGGAAGTAATCTTTCACTGTCCTCCCAAGGTAACCCATCTCATCATGCCTCAACCCAAACTGATCATCCACGGCGGAGCCGGCAGCGCCCTGGAAGGGGAAAGCAGCCTGGAAAAAGTGAGGGGATCCCTGCGGCAGGTGGTGGAGAGTACCTACGAGCTGCTACTAGCCGGGCAGAGTGCCGAGGCGGCGGTGATGCATGCCTGCCAGTTGCTGGAAGATGATCCGCTCTACAACGCTGGGACGGGGTCGGTCTTGCAATCGGATGGGCAGATCCGCATGAGCGCTGCTCTCATGAACGGGGCCACCCAGTCTTTTAGCGGGGTGATCAATGTCAGTCGGGTTCAGCATCCCATCCTCATGGCCCAGGCTCTGCAATCTAGCCCGGATCGGGTGGTAGCCGAACAAGGGGCGGCAGAGCTGGCGCGGGAACTGAAGTTGCCAGTCTATGACCCAGCCACTCTCAAGCGGGTTCAAGAGTGGGTGCAGTTGCGCCAAACCCATCCCCCAACCAGGGTTCTCACCGCTCTGGCCATGGGCACGGTGGGAGCGGTGGCGCTGGATCAACAGGGGCAAATCTGTGCCGGCACCTCCACCGGCGGGCGGGGGTTCGAACGGGTGGGGCGGGTGAGCGATTCGGCCACTCCGGCGGGAACCTATGCCAGTGCAGCGGCGGGGGTCAGTTGCACCGGTGTTGGGGAAGATATTTTGGATGAGAGCTTGGCGGCGCGGATCGTGATTCGAGTGGAAGATGGCCTCAGCTTGAAAGCTGCCATGGCCAAGTCTTTTCAAGAGGCCCGCCAACGTCGCCGCTCCTTCGGGGCCATTGCTCTATCGCGTTCGGGCGAGATTGCTTGGGATACCACCACCGACCTGCTGCTGGCCGCCTATCACGATGGGCAGGGGATCGGCTTGACAATCTAAACTGCCAACTGAGCTTGCGGGATTAGACCTGGACAAGCCTAAGGCGGTTGGGTAAGAGTAGAAATAGTACTTAAACAAACCAAGTCCGCTCCCTGGCGGGCCACTGTAGGGCGTTTATGGCACTTCACGCGGAGTTACACCGCCATTTGGGCGGGTCGGTTGTTCCCCGGATTCTGTGGCGCTATTTCCATCGCCAGGGATCCCCTTTGGCACAGCGCTTTCCCACCTATGCCGAGTTTGAGGAGTTCTACACGCGCCCGCGCAACACCCTCGAAGATTACTTAGAGCTGCACACACTGGTGGAACAGGTGCAAACCCTGGAAACCCTGCCCTATTTTATCTACCGCCTGCTGCGGGGAGCTTACGTCTTTGAGGATCTGGCCTACCTAGAGATTCGCTACACTCCCTACCTGCGCACGGATCCCACCCTGGATGAGGCGGAGCGCCTCAAGCAGATGCGCCAGGTGATCGAGACGGTGGGACAGGCCAGCCAACAGCGGGAGTATCCCATCGTCACCACCCAGATCGTCTGTTTGCACTCGCGCCTGCCCAGCCACATCAACCGGGCCATGGTGGAAGCTGCCGCCGAGTCGGAGTATGTGTGTGCCATTGACTTGGCCGGGGGAGACAAGCCCTATGGCGAACGCATGGACGAGTGGATTGAGCTGTTCAAGTATGCGCTGGCCCGCGGCCTAAAAACCACTGCCCACCTGTACGAAACGTTGGATGGCTGCTACCCGCAGTTGCTGCCCTATGTCTCGCGGATCGGCCATGGCATTCAGATCCCTCTCCACTATCCAGAATTGCTGCCGGAGCTGGCACGGCGAGGGCAATGCTTGGAAGTTTGTCCTACCACCTATCTAAAAACAGGAACCCTGCCCAGTTTGGAGCCCCTCAAGATTGTGTTTGACCGCTGCTTTGACGCGGGAGTAGATATTGCCATCTGTACTGACAACGCCGGCTTGCACAATGTGCGCCTGCCGTTTGAATACGAGAACCTGCTGACCCACGACATCATTGATTTCGAGCAGCTCAAACACTGCCAGGAAGCAGCCTTTCGTCACGCTTTTGCCTGGCCCTACAAGGGGCGTCCAGCCTCATTGTTGTCGGAGTTGCAGCAGGGGGTATCTGCCTCTTTGGTGGCTCTCTAGGTGATGGGCTGCTGACTGCTTTTCCAAGTTTTTCATCCTGACTTCTTATGGGGAAGGGATCCGCAACAGGGCTAGGGGCAGTTTTCGCAGGGGAAATAACGGCTTGGATCCCTTGCTCAGAGGGATGTTGAGCGGCTTCCGAGGGTGGATGCAGCCCAACAGAATCCAATGCTGAGTCTACTGAGTCAAGCATGAAGGTTTACATCAGCGCCGATATCGAGGGGATCGCTGGCATCGGCCATTGGGATGAGGCCACCATCGGACAGCCAGGTTATGAGCCATTCCGAGAGCAGATGACCCGAGAAGTGATCGCGGCTTGTGAGGGATCCCTGGCTGCCGGAGCCACGCAGATCACGGTCAAAGATGCCCATGACTCGGGGCGGAACCTCATCCCTGAGCGGTTGCCGGAGCCGGTGCAACTCATCCGCGGCTGGAGCGGCCACCCCTACTGCATGGTGCAAGAGCTGGATCGCAGTTACGATGCCTTGATCTTGATCGGCTATCATGCCCGCGCCGGATCTGCTGCCAACCCCCTCGCCCACACCTACACCACCGAAGTTAGCCAAATCCGACTGAACGGCCAGGCCATCGCCGAGTTTCACCTGGTCAGCCTCACGGCTGCCTATGAGGGAGTCCCGGTTGTGTTTGTAGCCGGAGATGCAGAGGTGTGTGCCGCAGCGAAAGCTTATGACGCCCAAATCGAGACGGTGGTCACCCACAAAGGGATGGGCCAGTCGGTGATTGCGCCACATCCGCAGCAAGTTTTGCGGGCCATCCGCCAAGGTGTAGAGGGATCCCTGAGGCAGTTGTCGGCCTACCGGCCTCGCCCACTGCCGGATCACTTTCAATTGGAAGTGGACTACAAGGATCCTGCCCGGGCCTACCGCAAGTCTTTTTATCCCGGCTGCCGGTGGGTTGCCGATGCCACGGTTCGGCTGGAAGTTTCCGACTGGTTTGAGGTGTTGCGGGCTTTGGAGTTTATCGTACTCACCTAGCCGCGTCTGATGGGGATCCAAATGGCATCTCGATAAGGCAAGCGGCAGCTTCCTTGAGGCTGGTCTCGGAAAGGTCAGACAGCTCAATCCGGGCCCGAATGCGATTGAAGTTTTGCTGCAGCCCGTGCCAATAGGTGGGGTCGTAGTGCTGCTCCAACAACTCCCGTACAAACTGCGGCCAGTCTTGGGCGTCGATCAGCTCAAACCAACGCTGCAAGCAGGCCTGGCCAAGGCGGGACTTCAGAGGCAGCAATTTCCCCTTTAGCGCTTGGGGGTGGGCAATCCAGTGGGGATAATGGGCGATCAACCCCTTGACTCGCTCCTCCAAGGGCAACTGCACTTCGACACAGTCGGCTTGGGTAAGGGCTTGCCAAAGGGCAGGCGGCAGATGGAGCTGGCCCACTTTGGCACTCTCAGCTTCCACCCAGACCGGCTTAGCGGGATCCCACTGGAGAAAAACCTGCACCAGTTGACTTTCAAAGCTCTTCTGACTGGGCTGCGGCGTTCCCCACTCAGCCCCCAGAAGGGATCCCCGGTGACAGGCCAGCTTTTCTAGATCGAGGACTTGGGATCCCTGTTGGCGCAGATGGTCAAGCAACTGGGTTTTGCCACTCCCTGTTGGCCCGCAGAGCACTCGGTAGGTAAATTCCTGGGGCAAGATCTGCAGTTGCCGGCGCACCCAGGCCCGGTAAGTTTTGTAGCCCCCTTGCAAGACCGTAACCTGCCAGCCCACCTGGGACAACACCAACGCCAAGCTGGCAGAGCGCTGCCCACCGCGCCAGCAGTAGATTAGGGGCCGGTAATCGCGATCTTTATCGGCAAAATGGGTTTGCAAGTGGCGACTGATGTTCTGGGCCACCAAGCTTGCCCCTCGTTTGCGGGCTGTAAAGGGATTCACCTGCTTGTAGAGCGTGCCCACCTCTGCCCGTTCTGTATCGTAGAGTACAGGCAAGTTGATGGCTCCCGGCCAATGATCCTCTGCAAACTCTGTCGGAGAGCGCACATCGATGATTTCGCTGTAGGTGTGCAGCCAGGGCTCTGCAGTGAAGTGAATCGGAGGAGACACAAACTTAGGGATGGAAATGGCAAGCTAGCGCGATCTTGAACAGTTTCTAGCTTAGCCAACGCTGCTGCTCAAGGAAGCCCAGGGCTAACCCTAGCCCATCCCCTCGCGGGTGGACTTCTCGCTTTTCCAGAAGTTTAGGCAAGGTCCCTGGAACATGCAGGATGCCATTTGCCGCTCTCAAAAAAGTTACAGAGGTCTTCAGGCTCTCCAGGTGCCATCTCAGATAGAAAGGTGAGCTCGAACTTTTTCTTCATCCATTTGGTCGGTCGGCCCTTCCATGATAAGGGATCCATTTTCCATGAGATAAAAGTAATCGGCTAGGCTTTGGGCAAACTCAAAATACTGCTCCACCAGCAGCACGGAAACCCCTCGCTCTTTCTGAATGCGGGTGATGGCTTCTTCGATCTCGATAATGATGGAGGGTTGGATCCCTTCTGTGGGCTCATCTAGGAGCAAAAGTTTGGGCTCCGCCACCAAAGCTCTGGCAATCGCTAACTGCTGCTGCTGCCCACCGCTCAAATCCCCGCCTAGACGTTTAAGAAAAGAACGCAGAATTGGGAATAAGTCATAGATAAACTCAGGTATGATCCGTTCTTTGTTTGGGGCAGCTTCTAACCCCACCAGCAGGTTTTCCTCAACCGTTAAGCGGGGAAAAATCTCCCGTCCTTGGGGCACATAGCCGATACCGGCACGGGCTCGCCAATTGGGAGGGTAATGGTTAATAGGACGGCCCTCAAAAGCAATTTTGCCTGTGCAGTCTTTCAGAAGCCCCATCAGGGCTTTAAGCGTGGTGGTTTTGCCCATGCCATTGCGACCCAGAAGGCAAACCGCTTGGCCCGGAAAGATCTTAAAAGAGAGATCCTTTACAATTAAGCTCTGGCCGTAGTAAACCCTCAAATCGGAGACCTCCAGAAGAGGCCCAGATCCATCTCGGGATAGATTTTGTGTTGCGGTCGCGTTTTCCGTGTTCATGGGCCTGCGCATGGTTTGGCTAGATACAGAGCTATGGCCTTTCTGTTTAGTTTTTTGCCTTATGGGATCCGAGATAGACCTCAATAACTCTCGGGTCGTTTTTCACATCCTCAAAGGTACCTTCGCACAGCACCGATCCCTGGTGCAAAACAGTAACCTTGCGGGCAATTTGCCGGACAAATACCATATCATGTTCAATCACCAAAATGGTGTGGCTTTGGGCTAAGGATTGAATCAACTCTCCTGTAGCTTCTGTTTCTTTGTCCGTCATCCCGGCTACGCATTCATCCAGCAGTAGCAAATCTGGATCTTGAGCAATCACCATGCCAATCTCCAACCATTGCTTTTCTCCGTGGGAAAGCAGCCCTGCTGGAACCCGATCCTTATGGCTGAGGCCAATGGTTTCCAAAAGAGCATCCGTCTCTTCTCGCAGATGCTTTTTGCCAAATAGGGTGGGAAAAACCCTTTTGTTGGGGTTGAGGGATAGCTCCAAGTTTTCTCGCACACTCAAGTTTTGATAGACCCGCGGTGTCTGAAACTTGCGCCCAACACCCAAAATGGAGATCTCATGTTCCTTGAGCTTGGTTAGATCCTTTCCTTTGAACAGCACTCGCCCTCGAGTGGGCTTAACCTTGCCCGTCAGCACATCGAGAAACGTAGTCTTGCCTGCCCCATTGGGGCCGATGACCACCCGCAGCTCCCCTTCCTCCAGAGAGAAGTTCAGCCTGTCCAAAGCCTTGAAGCCATCAAAGCTGACGGTGAGATCCTGAGTTTGTAAAATTTGTCGGGTAGCGGTGGGAGCTGCAGTGAGCATAGGGATCACATCCAAGAACGGAAAGGCCAAAGGTCAAACCGGATTCTCAACCCATCAAATAAACCCATCAAATAGGGGAGGAAACTTGGCATCGCTGGCTCACCCATGAGATCTGGAATCCTCTTATATCTTGCACATAACTGACATCCTCAAGAGAAAGCCAGATTTAGGCCGGAGAAGTATTTGCTAAACGCCTGCGCCAAAGCTGAACGGTGACCCAAAGTTGCCTGCCTTGGGTGCGCACCCAGCCCACCAGTCCATCCGGCAACACCAGCACCACCAGCAGGAACAATCCCCCTTGGAAAAACAGCCAAATCTCCGGAAAATTTTCGCTCAGCAAGCTCTTGGCAAAGTTGACCAACAGAGCCCCCAGCACTGCCCCCACCAAACTGGCCCGACCTCCCACTGCTACCCAGATCACCATTTCAATGGAAAAGGGAACGGCCATCGCGTTGGGAGAGATGATCCCGGTTTGCAAGGTAAACAGCGCTCCGGCAATGCCTGCCAGGGCAGCAGACACAGCAAACACCAGCACTTTAAAGCCGGTGGGATCGTAGCCGGAAAAACGAACCCGTGGCTCGTCATCTCGAATGGCTACCAGGATCCGACCAAACAAGCCGCTGGTGAGCCAACGACAGAGAAGGTAAGCCAAAACCACCGCCACGACTGTAGTGACATAGACAGCAAAGCGCATCTCGGACGAGTTGACATCTAAGCCAAACAAGGTCTGGAAGTTGGTTAGGCCATTGGTACCGTTAATTAAGCGCTGTTGGCCATTGAAGAAGTTAAAGAAAATAATCGTGGTGGCCTGAGTTAAAATGGAGAAATAAACCCCCCGGATGCGATTTCTCACCACCAAATACCCCAGGGCTGCCGCCACCAAAGCCGGGATCAAGACCACGGCAACAGCCGTGAAGGGAAACGAATAAAAGGGGTACCAAAACCAGGGCAATTCCGTTACCCCATAGAGGCTGAAAAACTCCGGTATCTGACCTTCCGGCAATTGCAGCTTCAGGTGCATTCCCAGAGCGTAGCCACCCAAAGCAAAGAACACCCCATGCCCCAGACTGAGCATGCCAGTATAGCCCCAGATGAGGTCGATCCCCAAAGCCACAATGCTGAGGGCCAGAAATCGTCCCAGTAGGTTAAGCCGAAAACCGGACAACACAGTTGGGGCCACAAAGATCAAGGCCAGCACCAAAAGGACAAGGATCCCGGCCTCCCATAGGAGCTTGCGAGAAGGACTGGGATCCCGCTCGGCAGCGGGAACAGCCACTTCATGGTCAGCACGGGGGGGATGAACCAGTTTCATGGGCTTTGTGAGGGAGTAGAAGATGAGGGATCTAACCAGAAAGATTCGCTCAAGAGAGCCGATAGCGTCAGTTCCACAGGCAACTGTCCAGGGATCCGGAAGTCAGGGTATTCCAACTGAACCGTCTCCGCCGCCTCTTGCAACAGTTCTGGCAGGTTTTCCAACAGCACTTGGCTCAAACTGGGGGAGTCTCGCAGGTTACGCTGGAGCTGCCGCCGTTGCTCGCGAACGATCAATTCCCATCCTCGATAGTTCTCGGGCTGGGGTAGATAGCATCGCTTGAGCAGGTGCTGCAGCAGAATCTCGGCTCGGTTGAGGATCTCTCGTTTTTCGGAGCGGCCCAAGCTCTCTACCTCGTCAATGAGATGGTTCAGATCCAGATGGTCAAAGTCTCGCTTCTTGAGACGCTCTGCCGTATCCAGGATCCAGAGGTAGAAATCCCGATCGTAAAGGCTGGCGGTGGGGTCTGACTCCAGGGCTTGAGACATGGGATCCCTCAGCAAACGCAACAGCTTCCTTAGGCATCCACCGTACGACCTTTTTCGGGGAAAAGGCCACGAGGGCGCACCTGCAAAAAGGCCACGATCAAAGCAAAGACCATCACCTTAGCCATGCTGGTGGTGGCAAAAAAGTTGAGGGTATCGGTCAAGATGGGCACGTTGGGAAAGATCAAAGCCAGCGTCCCTGAGCCGATGACAAAGTTGGCAATCCCGATCCCAAGCGCCGCTACAATGCTGCCCAAGAGCTTGCCCACCCCTCCCACGACAACCACCATAAAGGTATCCACGATGTAGTTTTGGCCGGTATTGGGCCCCACGGATCCCAGCAGGCTGACCGCCACGCCAGCCACTCCCGCCAGACCTGAGCCAATAGCAAAGGTGAGGGCATCCACCTTTTGCGTAGGGATCCCTACACAAGCGCTCATGGCCCGGTTTTGGGTAACTGCCCGGATACGCAGACCCCAGCGGGTGCGTTGCAAGAAGAAGTACAGCCCCAGGATGCAGAGGATGGTGAGGGCGATAATAAACAGGCGGGTATTGGGCAAAAACAGGTTGCCCACCGGGATCCCACCCCCCAGCCACCGGGGAGCCGTCACGTCTTTGTTCTGGGCGCCGAACCAAGGCTGAGTGACGGCCAAAGCATAGGTTTGCGCCAGCACCCGCCCCCCCACCGCTGCAATGGCCGTAGAAAGCAGCAACAGCAGCGTTAGCACCCAACCCTTGAGACGCGGCCAATCTGCCCGCCTGGACAAAAGCCACCAGCCGCCGAAAAAGAGCACTGCGAAGGCCCCCAAGCGCAAAGCCAGCACCCAATTGACGCTGCGCACAAACTGCTGCAGGATCAGGCTCACGCCCCAGGTGGCCAGAAGGGTTTCCAGGGGCCGGCCATACAAAAAGCGGATCACCCCCCGCTCTAAGGCCAGCCCCACCAGAGCAGTGACAGCAAAGGCTGCCACCAAAGCCGGGAAGATATACAGATCCCGCCAGGGATCCCCCAGGGGCCGGAAAGCATTTTGCACCACAAAGGTGGTGTAGGCCCCCAGCATCATCAGCTCCCCGTGGGCCATGTTGATGACGCCCATAAGGCCAAAAACAATGGCCAAGCCCAAAGCGGCTATCAGCAAGACGGTGCCGATACTGATGCCGTTAAACAAGCTATCCAGGAGCAAGGTCATGGGCAGGGGATCCTCCTTCCAACTTGACTGGGGAAGCTTCTTAAGCAGCAGAGCGGGATCCCCAACCCCATGCAAACGGCAAGGAATCCCGCCCACAGCCACCAGCAGGACTAGCTGACTTTGTAGCGACCGCCCTTGGCCGGATCTGACCAATCACAGGCAAAGCCCTTGGTTTCCGCCACAAACTGGTTCCAGGGCTGCGGCTCCACGGCATCCGTAGAGAAAATGACATCAAACAAACCATCAGAGCGCACCTGGCCGATCCGCACATATTTGGTCAGGTGGTGGTTGGTGTTCATGGTTACCAAGCCTTCAGGGGCATCGAAGGTCTGGCCGTAGGCTGCCTTCCGCACAGCGTCGATCTCCACCGTTCCCGCTTTTTCTGCCGCCTGCTTCCAGATGTAAACCATGATGTAGGCGGCTTCCATCGGGTCGTTGGTGACGCGGTTTTGGCCGTATTCTGCCTTGAAAGCCTCCACAAACTTCTTGTTGGCAGGCGTATCCACCGTCATAAAGTAGTTCCAGGCGGCAAAGTGCCCTTCCAAAAATTCCGGGCCAATCGCCTGCACTTCTTCTTCGGCAATGCTGACGGACATGGAAGGATAGCGATCCGGCCCCAGCCCTGCCCCTTTCAGTTGTTTGAAAAAGGCCACGTTGCTGTCGCCATTCAAGCTGTTGTAGATCACACCGCCATTGGGAAGAGCGGCCCGGATCTTGCTGATGATGGGGGTAACTTCTGTATTGCCCAAAGGCAGATAGTCTTCACCCACCACCTTACCCCCCAGGGCTTCCAACTGGGCCTTGATGATGGTGTTGGCCGTGCGGGGGAACACGTAATCGGATCCCACCAGGAAAAACTCTTTGCCTTTGTTCTTGAGCAGCCATTCCACCGATGGCTCTATCTGCTGGTTGGGAGCAGCGCCGGTGTAGAAGATGTTTTTGGAGCACTCTTGTCCTTCGTACTGCACGGGATACCAGAGCAGGTGCTGCTTGGATTCAAACACCGGCAACACGGCTTTGCGGCTAGCGGAAGTCCAGCAGCCGAAGACCGTTGCCACCTTGTCCACATCGATCAATTTGGTGGCTTTCTCGGCAAAGGTTGGCCAATCGGAAGCGCCATCCTCGATAATGGGCTCAATCTGCTTGCCCAAAACCCCACCGGCGGCATTGATCTCTTTGATAGCCAGCTTTTCGGCATCCACCACGCTGGTTTCCGAAATGGCCATGGTGCCGCTGAGGGAGTGCAAAATGCCAACGCGAATGGTCTCTCCCTGGGCGTAGGCAGGCACAGACCGCTTCACCCAGATCTGTGGCCCCAAGGCAGCTCCGGCTCCGGCCAGAGCACCCATTTTCAGCACTTGACGACGATTAAAAGATAGAGCCATCGGTGATCTCCGAAACGAAGTGAGTGTAAAGGGTGTTAAGAAGTCCAGTTTTTGCAGCAGCCCGGCCAACGGGGGGAAGCACTTAGCTCATCACCTCGTCCACGTGTTGCATCTGCCCAACTGCGCTTGGCTGAGGCTTTCACCGAATGCCTTCCCAAGTCAAGCAAGGGGAAAGGCTAATCCTGCAGTCGAGAAAGCGTTGTGCATCCCTGTTGCCTTAACGTGTTCCATCAAACCCATTTGGCTCGGAGAGAATTGTATCGTGGGATACCTTTTCCGGAATCCGAGCCCTTTCCCCCCAGGCTGTAGGCAGAGGCAGGGATCCCTTGCTCCCGGCATAATAGGGGTTCTGGGGTGGAGAATTAACAGCCTATGGTGCAACAGGCCGGCTATGGATCTTGGCGATCCCCGGTTACCGCTGACCTGGTGGTGACGGGATCCCTGCGCTTGGGACAGATGGTTTGGGATGGGGGGGATCTCTACTGGACGGAGGGCCGCCCACAAGAGAAGGGGCGAAACGTGCTGATGCGGCGCTCTGCCGACGGGATCCCGGTGGAACTCACGCCAGCACCCTTCAATGTGCGAACGCGGGTGCATGAGTATGGAGGCGGAGCCTACTGGGTGGCAGAGGGGGCGGTGTATTTTTGCCACTTTGCCGATCAACGGCTCTACTGGCTGCTGCCGGGTTCGGATCCCCAGCCCCTGACAGAAGCAGGCCCCTATCGCTACGCCGACGGAGTGGTGGATCGGGCACGTGGACGCATCCTCTGTGTGCGGGAGGATCACAGCCGCCAGGGAGAGCCGGAAAACAGCCTTGTCTCAATTGACTTGGAAAGCGGATCCCAGCAGATTTTGGCCTCTGGGCACGATTTCTACGCCAGCCCGCACCTCAGCCCAGACGGTCAGACCCTGGTATGGCTGACCTGGGATCACCCCCAGATGCCCTGGGATGGGACGGAACTGTGGCGAGCAGAGGTGGCAGCAGATGGCACTCTAGGAGAGCCGCAAAAAATAGCCGGTGGCCCCGCAGAGTCGATCTTTCAACCTCAGTGGTCACCAGAGGGGGATCTCTACTTTGTTTCAGATCGCAGCGGCTGGTGGAACCTCTATCGCTGGGATCCCCAGGGCCCAGTTCCCCTCTGTCCTATGGAAGCGGAGTTTGGAGAGCCCCAGTGGGTGTTCGGCCTGAGCACCTATGGCTTTACCGGGGATGGGCGCATTCTGGCCTGCTACCGGCAAGGGGGTCTGTGCCATTTGGCTTACCTGGATCCCCATTGCGGCCAATTGCAAAGGATCCCTTTGCCCTACACCGAGATCCACAGCCTACGGGTCAGTGGGGAAAAAGCCGCTTTCCTGGCCGGATCCCCGACGGAAGCCATGGCCTTGGTCTGTTTGGATTTGTCTGTTGGACAGGTGGAAGTGGTGGCCCGTTCCAGCAGCGTGACGGTGGATCCTGACTATCTGTCGCTCCCAGAGCCTGTTGCTTTTCCCACCGGCGGCGGTAAGGAAGTGGCCTACGCCTTCTTCTATCCCCCCAAGAACCGCGACTTTGTTGCCCCTGCTGGCGAAAAGCCACCCCTGTTGGTGAAAAGCCACGGCGGGCCTACCGGGGCAACGGCAGCCGTGCTCAACCTAGGGATCCAATACTGGACCAGTCGGGGGATTGCGGTTTTGGATGTGAACTATCGCGGCAGCAGCGGCTACGGACGCGCCTATCGGGATGCCCTCAAAGGCCGGTGGGGCCTGGTGGATGTGGAAGACTGCATTGCCGGAGCCGAATTTTTGGCAGAACAGGGCAAGGTGGACGGGGAACGGCTGCTCATTCAGGGTGGCAGCGCTGGGGGCTATACCACGTTGGCGGCCTTGACCTTCCACAGAGTCTTCCGGGCGGGTGCCAGCTACTACGGGGTGAGCGATCTAGAAGCCCTGGCCCAGGAAACCCACAAGTTCGAGTCGCACTACTTGGATAGCCTCATTGGCCCCTACCCAGAGCGGCAGGATCTCTACCGGGAGCGCTCCCCCATTCATCACCTGGAGGGCCTCAATTGCCCGGTTATCTTCTTTCAAGGCTTGGAAGACGCCATTGTGCCCCCCAATCAGGCAGAGAGGATGGTGGCAGCGCTGCGGGCCAAAGGGATCCCGGTGGCCTATGTGCCCTTCGAGGGAGAGCAACACGGCTTTCGCCAGGCAGCCAACATCAAAAGGGCCTTGGAGGCAGAGCTTTACTTTTATGCCCAGGTGCTGGGGTTTCCGCTGGCAGAACCTCTTGAGCCCGTTCGGATCGAGAACTTGGACACCTGATGATGACTGCTCAATGGGTCGAGTGAAGAGCAAGAAGGGATCCCGTCTCACCCATGACTCAATTGCTCCGCAACACTGTCACGACCGAGCAGCCACTCAGCAGCCACTCTATGACGGACTTACCAGCCGACCCGGATGGAGTCATCGATGTTGCTCCGCAACACTGTCGCAACTGCTGGTAAGAAAGCTGATCATGAGCGTCAGTAGCCCTTCCTTCCGTGAACTGCCCATCTTAGAAAGCGGCGATCGTCTCACCCGCGATGAGTTTGAACGGCGCTATCAAGCCATGCCTCAGCTCGAAAAAGCCGAGCTGATTGAGGGAATTGTTCACGTGGCATCCCCCCTCAGATATCGCCGACATGGCAGACCACACAGCCACATCATGGCCTGGCTGGGAGTTTATGAAGCAGCAACGCCGGGGGTTGAGTCGGCGGGCAATCCAACCGTCCGCCTGGACTTGGACAATGAGCCGCAGCCAGATGCCATATTGCGGATGCACGAATCTTGTGGGGGACAGTCTCGCATTAGCGAGGATGACTACATTGAGGGTGCACCGGAGCTGATTGTGGAGATTGCCGCCAGCACAGCTTCCTACGACCTGCATGACAAGCTGCGGGCCTACCGGCGCAATGGTGTGCGGGAATATCTGGTCTGGCTAAACCAAGAGCAAGTCTTTCGCTGGTATGTCTTCCAGAATGGAGAGTACCTGCTGCAACAGCCCAATGAGTCGGGCGCTTTGTCCAGTCGAGTATTTCCAGGGTTGTGGTTAGCCGTGGACGCGCTGCTGACGGGCAACATGCAGCAGGTGTTGGGTGTGCTGCAAAGGGGAATTGAGTCGGAGGAACACCAGGAGTTTGCGGCGCGGTTGGCAACCCGAGGAGCAGAGGCTAGGGCCTAGGCCATGAGTCGGAGGGACGGGTTTATGCTCGCAAAGGCTCAGGTTAATGGCTGTGGGCCAACAGGTTGGGCTCGAAGACATCCATCTCCAACTGAAACGGGATCCCCATGTGGGCTAGCCAGTCCTGCAGGGGATCATCGGCTAGCGCCAGGATCTGTCCTTGGAGGGAAACGTGGGCCGGGCGGTGCCAATTGCCCAGTTGATGAATCACCTGGCCCATCTGGATGGGGTTTTCAGGTTGAATCAGGAGCACCGGTTCGGCTTGGGCTTTGACCCGAATGTGTCGCTGCGCATCCGCATAGAGGAGATCCCCATCGTGAAGATGGGTGCCCCGAGGCAGCATCAACTGGATCTGGGTGCCCCGGTCGCTCACCAGCCGTTGCCGGGATCGCTGGCGGTCGTGCCAGGTGAGGGAAACCACTTCCAATTGGCCAGGGATCCCTTCTGGCGGCTCGTCCAGCAGTTGCATCACCGTAATGGCCGCGGGATCCTCTCCGGCAGCATGGGGATCTTCGCTCATGGCAGGGACTCCAGATATTGGCTGAGGTCTTCTTGAAGGCGAGAGAACTCCACTTCGGTGGAAAGGCGCAGCCCTTCCGTTTTCACAGTAACCAACACCTTGGCTGCGTGGGGGCCAGCCCAGATGTTGGGGTTGCAAAACATCTCCAAAGAGAGGTCGGCAGCAGAATGATGAAACTCAACCGGATCCTGAGGCTGCTGCCGGGAGCTGCCCGAGGGAATCTTGAGTCGTTCCAAGAGGATTTGCAGGGCCTTGTGCCATTGTTGTGCCGCCTCAAGCGAGAGGGAGAAACTGGCCGAGCCGGTTGCGAAGTTGAGGGCAAACTGAGGAAAATGGGTAGTCATGGAAGCCCGTACCGTTCGCGAAGTGTCCTCTGGAGGGCAGCATTGGACAACAACAGTATCTTACGTCAGCTATTGCTGATGGGCGTGGGCACAACCACTCTGCTGGCGGAGCAGTTGAAGAAAGCTGCCGACGACTTGGTGCAGAAGGGGCAGCTCAACCCAGAAGAGGCATCCAATGTCATCAACAACCTGCTCAACCAGGTAAAAGCCGAGCAGAGCAACTTTGAATCCTATGTTCAGCGGCAGGTGCGCAACGTCCTACAGGATCTGGGCGTGCCCCGCCAATCGGAAATGGACGAGCTGCGCGGGCGGCTGGATCGGCTGGAGCGGCAGGTGCGCAATTTGGAAAATCAGGTTTACCGTCGCTAGCCAAGCCTTCCCTTTTTGCCGTTGAGGCTGGCTCATGTGCAGCCAGGCAGGGTTTTGCCGAGCATTCCAGTGCCCTCAAGTTAATCCCCAGATCAAGTCCACAAGTCCAAGAGTTCATCGCAGTTCCCATGCCAAGCGAAGTTTTGACCATCACAGGCCGAGGGATCCCCCTGCTGGGCAACGACATCGACACCGACCGAATTATCCCGGCCCGCTTTTTGAAGTGCGTCACTTTTGACGGCTTGGGCCAGCACGTGTTTGCCGACGACCGCGCCCAGGATCCCGGCCAACACCCCTTCGATCAACCTCAGTACCAGGGATCCCAGATCCTTGTGGTCAATGCCAATTTTGGCTGTGGCTCCAGCCGGGAGCATGCGCCCCAAGCGCTGGCCAAGTGGGGGATCCGCGCCCTCATTGGCGAAAGCTTTGCCGAGATCTTCTTCGGCAACTGCTTGGCTCTAGGGATCCCTTGTGTCACGGCACCCCCGGCTGTGATTCAAGCCCTGCAGAAGGCGGTGGCCGAAGATCCCCAGCTCCAGTTGACGCTGGATCTGCCCAACAAACAGGTGCGCTGGGGGGAGAATACCGCGGCTGTGGAGATCCCCCAGGGAGCCTGGCAAATGCTGGTGCAGGGCACCTGGGACGCCACAGGACAACTGCTGGCCGCCAAAGCTCAGATTCAACAAGTAGCCGCTTCTTTGCCCTACGTGCGTTGGCAGCAGGCCCGTTGAGCCATCCTCTCCCCCCTGATACCCATACATGGCTGGGCAGCGCCGACCCGGATTTTATGGATTTGGCAATCCGGGAGATAGAAGCTGCGGATCCAGAGGCTGCCGTGCAGCGGCTGAAGGAAGCACCTGGCTTGGTGTGGGTGTGCAGCCAACGCTCATTTGCTGACCTGGCTGAGGCTTGGCAAGCTAACCCGCCCATTTTTTTGCGCCACATCTGCCCCATTCACCAAGAACGGCGGCTGGCCGAGGGATCCCCCGTTAAATTGCGCCTGGATGGGGAACTGTTGGCAGCCATTGACCCCACTCTCAGCTTTTCGGTTCAAACGCGCCTGTTTGGGGAGCGGAATCTCAAGCCCTTCCAGGTCAATGAAACCCTGGCAGAACAGGTAGTCGCGGCGGTGGGATCCCCCCTGCAAGTCAAAGACCCCCAGCAGGTGATCTCAGTGGTGATCCTGGCTCAACCGATGGGCATTCGCGCTTGGCTGGGCCTATCCTTGGCTGCCCAGAACCTCTCCAACTGGGCCGGCGGGATCCATCGCTTTCGGCGGGATCCAGAGCAGATCAGCCGCTCCGAGTTGAAGCTGCTGGAGGCCATCCAGGTGTTTCAGATTCCCTTGGTGCCAGGGGGACAGGCTTTGGATCTGGGGGCAGCGCCGGGGGGATGGTCGCGCATTCTACGCCTGTATGGCCAGCAGGTCACGGCAGTGGATCCGGCGGACTTGGACGAGCGCCTCAGCCAAGATCCGGGGATCTGCCACCATCGCCTCAGCGCCCAAGCCTACTTGGCCCGTGGCCCAGGCCGGTTTCACCTCATCCTCAACGACATGCGCATGGATGGCCCGGCTTCTGCCCGCCTGATGGTGGCTTTTGCCCCCCATCTGCAGCCACAGGGGAGAGCTGTGATGACCCTGAAATTACCTCACCAACACCGCCTGCCAGTGCTGCGGCAAAGTCTGCAGATCTTGGGTAGTGCCTTCCCCGTGGTGAGGGCCCGCCACCTGTTCCACAACCGCAGCGAAGTCACCCTCTACTTGGGGATCCCTGCCCCTTAATCTGCCGTTTCCACCACCTGAATCTCCCGGCGGAGCACCATTTCGCGAATGGACTCCAGCAAGCCTATCTCTTCGGGGGAGATTTTGCCGTCCGCCCGGATGGCGCTGACGATTTGATTCACCTCTGTGCGGGTGAGCTTTTTGTCTTCCAAGGCTCGATCCACCAGCGCTTGCAATTGCGAAAACTCCATAAGGCTCCTCCGCGCGTGAACAGGTCTTGTCGCCTCATTTCCTCATCCAAGCTACCCGCGCTGCCCAAAATCTCCTGCAAGTGCAAGATTCTCTTCAGATATCCTAAAAAAGATGTGAAACCCACCGAGAGGAAGACATCATGGCTGGCCCGGATCCCAGGAGCACCACGCACGATTGCGCCACCCTCTGTCGAGATGGCTGTGTCTTGGGAGAAGACTGCCCCCACCGAGAGGCAGCTCGCCAAGCCGTGGCCTTTGTCATGAGCACTGACTGGGAGACCTTGATGCGGATTGCCGAATCCAAGAACCTACCCAAAAGCTCCCCTCAAGAAGAGATGGATCCCCTGCAGTTTTTGGAGAATTACCGCTTGGGCGGGTAAGCCCCAATGGAGTCTTTCCAAGGGCAAGGGATCCCTGCTGAGGATCCAGGGGTTTTGAGCCATACTGAGTTTGGTGGGATCCCTGGATTCTATGGTTTCGCCTTGGATCGTCATCGGATTACTCCTCATTTTTGCCGAATTGTTTTTGCCAGAATTGGTTGCCGGCTCGGTGGGGCTGGCGGCCCTCTTGGCAGGGCTTTTGGCCTATTTGGGTTTGCCAATCTGGGTGCAATTTGTCGCCTGGATTGGAGGGTCGGTGGTGTTGATTATCCTCAGCCGCCGTCTGGTGCCCCATGGGTCGGTTCAGATAGAGGAATCTCGCGAGGCGCGGGCAATCACCGCCATTCCGCCGGGCGAACGGGGGCGGGTTTCTTATCTGGGTTCCACCTGGAACGCCAAGTGCAGCATCCCCAACCTAGAAATCCAAGCTGGGCAGGAGCTCTATGTGGTGGAGCGGCAGGGAAATACCCTCATCGTCATGCCGGCCAAGATGCTCAAGTCCTGAACCGGACAGATTCTTTTGTTCCCCTGTTGCTCTGAGCGAGGGATCCCTGCTTGGGTGTGCATCAGAGGCGGGGATCTGGCATAATCACAAAAGCTAAGCCGGGATGTAGCGCAGCTTGGTAGCGCATCTGCTTTGGGAGCAGAGGGCCGCAGGTTCAAATCCTGTCATCCCGATCCTGCCTGCACCAAGAACAGAGCCATTCGCGTTCTTGGCCGATAGCTTCGCGCTTATCCAGGGCCCCAAAATCCTCCCATTGATGTTGCTAACTGCCAAAGCGGGCGTCTATTGGTGGAGGCGCAGTCTTTGTCTTGAAGGCGCAAGAAGCAAACTCTTCGATGCCATCGAATGGGTGGGTCAGGCAGCCAAGCGGGATCCCTTGTAGCCAGGCTGAGGGAAAAAAGAAGCAAGCACAAAAAAGGCAGGGTTGACTTGCCCCTGCCGAGAAGATCGAGAGCTGAGAGCCTGCTCTCCTTGCCGCAATCGTTGCATCAAGGCGCGGTTCCGCTTGTCCAGTTGGCGCTTGCGCGCTGATCCCCCACGACTGCGACGGTTTCTGCCCTGATAGCGGGGAGATTCATGAGATTTCAACAGCATGGGATCCCCTTAATGAACTAAATGGGCCTGTCCAATTCTAAGCGAAGCCTCAGCCATTGACCACAAGACCGGCGGCGCAAGCTGCGGCATTCATGGCTGGGGACAGGCCACCTTCGTCAACTCATTCTGTCCGAATGAGTTATGGAGAACTCCGCTTTGGGACAGCCAGTCTTTTAGGCGATGGGTAGCTCGACAATCATCCTCGTTGTAGATGAGCGAGTGCTCCAAATATCTGCGCTCCCGAGTTTCCAGCCATTGGCTATACCAGTAAATGGACTGGGCGCCATTGGCATCCGGCAGACGCCATTGAAACCCCAACCAGCGGGCGATGTTTTTCAGGGAATAGCTCTCAATCGGCAGCACCACCGAGCGTTGCACCCAGGCATGTAAATCCACAAAGCGCTGCAACAATAGGCGCACTTGTCGGGGATCCGTGCGGTACTGCTCCCCCAGCCGTCGGCAGGTCTGCACCTCAAAGCCGTGAAAGTGGTAGATGGGAGCGTCAGGATAACGTTGTGCCAGTTGCAAGAATTGCTCCCAAGCTTGCCTTTCTTCCCGTGGCTCGGCGGCCAGGCAACTGTGGTAGTTCGCAACTTTTTTCCCCTCGGCTTGCTCCACCACCAGCAGCCCCAGCAAATAGGCGACGTTGTGACGGGGATCCGCCTCGATATCGAAGTACAGCTCTACAGGTGTGGTGGGCAGGGTTTGCGGGGGGGATTGAATCCAGAGGGGCTGCCGGCTGAGGGTGGCACGGGCTTGCAGTTGCAGTTGCAGGGCTACGCCGGATCCCAACTTGGGAATGGCTTGCAACCTATCCAACTGAGCGTTGGCCAGGGCTTCAATCGAGTCGATCCCCGCCTCTTGCAACAGGGGGTAGCGGGATCCCGTCACGCCTGGCAGCAGGCTGAGGGGTTGGGCGGTGGCGTTCAACTGCCGACAATGCTCCCGCCAGTGGCAAAGATGACAGCGGCTGCGGGCCATAAACACCTGCGGCGGTTCCGGCTGGCTGAGGGAGTGCAGATACTCCTGCAGCAATTGCCGCACCTGTGCTCGTCGGCGGCTCAGGTGGACAGGGTGCCACTTCCCATCTTTCAGGATCAAAATGCCTTGCTTGGGAACGTTCCCCTGCAGGGATCCGAGCAATTCTGCCTGCAAAGCCAGTACCAATTCGTACTCCGGTTTGGGGCGTTTGCCGATACGAATATGAACCGGCAGATAGGAAGATTGGGCGGCGCGACGACTTCTGCCAACGAGAGTGGGATCCCGAATCAGCAGATCCAGGGAGCTGCTCACCCAAACGGAATAAAATTGGGCATCCTCTTCTGACTCCCAAACCAGCTCTGCAGCAATCTGTCCGCCGTAGATCCGCTCTGCCCCGCCGGCCATAGCTGCCAAGAGGGCCTCGTTCCCTGGCCCGATTCGCTCTCCGGGGAATTGCTCAAACACAGTGGCTGCCAGGGCTTGGCGATCCCGCCGCCATTGCTCCAGCAGGTTGTCCGGTGGCAGCTTGGCCTCTTGAGGGCCAACCCGATCCAGGTAAGGCAAGCGTCGGCAACGAAAAAAAGCAAGCAGCTCTTCAGCCTCAACAGAACCCTGTCCTGCTGCTGCAACCTGGCACTCCAACGGCGGACAACCTCAGCTCTGCTGTCATTGTGGCACGTCCTCGGGCTGCCCTTTGGGATCCCTCAAGACTTGGGATCCTGAGCGGGCAGGAGATGGGCGATAATGCGCTCAATCGTCTCAGACTGCCGACGAGCTGTATCGGCTTGCTGTTGACATATCGCCTTTAACTCTCCCAGCCAGGTGTTGTGCTCTTGGGATATCAGCACATGTTGTTGAACAATGGTTTTCAAATGGGTCAGGTCATCCTTGACGAAGCTGACGGTTTCGGCCAGGGTCAACACGGCCCCAACCAGGCGATCCAGCCGGAAGTCAATTTGATCGAATCGGTCTTTGCTCTGCATTTTGCTTAGATCAAATTGGTTAGTAGAGGGTATCGGTGGGTGCTGAGGGAGGTCGCTTCACTAAGAAGAAAGCCCCGGCCTAACAGCCAGCCCACTCAAGCTTGTGTCTCCATTGTTACCCATACGTACAGATACAGCATTAGCCATTCAGCGCAACTTCCCCTACCTGCTGTACGATCCCGCTCTGCCCTGCGGACGCAACTCACCCTTCAGGCGCAATGTATACTAATTTTGCAGAGCTTAGAGAAAAACCACAGAGAACGAGATCACAGCCACGGAAGACTTGAAGGGATAGCATAAACTACTGCCAAGGGCAGGGATCCCTGATAGAACCTGCAGCTTGCTGACACGGCTGACGTATGCTGGAGAAGAAAGATTTCTTCACACTTTACCGGAGCGGACTGTGACAGCTCTTTCGATGGCCCCAACCTTGTCCCAAACCAAGACGGCGGCGGTGGAAATGCAGGGGGTGTGGAAACGCTTTGGGCAGCAGGTTGCCGTTCAGGATCTGAGCCTGCAGATCCCGCAGGGGGAAGTGTTTGCCCTGTTGGGGCCCAACGGAGCCGGGAAATCCACCACCATCCGCATGCTCACCAGCCTTACCCGACCCAGCCAGGGATCCATCCAGGTGGGGGGGTATGATGTGGTGCGGGATCCCGTGTCGGTGCGGCGGCAGATTGGGGTAGTGTTGCAACCCATCACCCTAGAGGCAGAGCTGACTGTTTGGGAAAGCCTGGAGTTTCACGCCCGCATGCACCACATTCCCAACCCGGAGCGGCAACGGCGTATCGATGAATGGCTGGGGTATGTGCGGCTGGCGGATCGGCGGCACGACAAGGTAAAAACCCTCTCAGGTGGGATGAAACGGCGCTTGCAGGTGGCCAGGGCACTGCTGCATCATCCCCAGATTTTGTTTTTGGACGAGCCCACCGTCGGGTTGGATCCCCAGGCGCGGCGGCTGTTGTGGGAGATCTTGCGGGATCTGAACCAACAGGGCATGACCTTGTTGATTACAACCCACTATATGGAAGAGGCGGAAGAGCTGTGCGACCGCATTGGCATCATGGATGGGGGAAGGTTGATCGAGTTGGGCAGCACCGAGCAACTGCGGGCCAAGTACGGAGAGGCTCTGCTGGTGCGCTCCTGTCCTGGCCGGGAGGTGGGCTACACCTTTTTCCCCAGCTTGGCGGAAGCTCAGCGGCAGTTGGAAGCAGAACCGGACAAAACCGGCCTCATGGTGCGCCCGGCCAACTTAGAAGACATTTTTGTGCGTTTGACGGGTCGCCGCCTGGATTAGAGAACCCAAAGCCCCCAAGCGCGAAAAAAACTGTGTCTTGTTGCAGTGCGATGCTCCAGCCATCTTGATTTTTCTATTTGGATTCTATCTAGTATTTGGATTCTATCTAGAGTTGCGTGGGGTGAACCTGTTTCGCCGTACTGATCCCTGGCTTCCCTCTGCCAAAAGGAAGAGGACTGAAGGTGAGTTGGGGAGTGTTTCCATGTCCTGCTTGCGCGCTTATGGCGGGGAAGATGCCAACTTTTTCTCTGCCTACCCCTCTTTGGGGCTGGGGGGCTCGAACTTGTAGCCAACTCCGCGCACGGTGCGGATCAACTCCGGTTGGCTGGTATCGGTTTCCAACTTCTTGCGAATTTGGCCGATGTGGACATCGACCACCCGCTCATCTCCCTCGTGGTTGAAGTCCCACACCTCTTGAATCAGCTCAGCCCGTCGCCAAACCCGCCCCGGATGTCGGGCCATAGCGTAGAGCAAATCGAACTCCAGTGCTGTTAAGTTGATCGAACGCTGCTCGCGGATGACTGCTCGGGTTTCTGGGTCAATGACCAAAGAGGCGAAGGTCAAGACCGGTGCGCTGGCCATTTCGGTTTTCATTCGCTGCCGCCGCAGGATGGCCTGCACTCGCGCCTGTAACTCCGGCAAGCTGAAGGGCTTAGTCAGGTAATCATCCGCCCCCAACTGGAATCCATGCAACTTGTCGGCAGGGCTGACGCGGCTGGTCAACATCAGCACATACACGCCGGTCTCTTTTTGCATTTGCTGGCAGAGGTCGTAGCCGCTCACATCCGGCAAGTTCAGATCCAAAATCACCAAGGCTGGCTGAAAAGTGCGCAACTGCTGTAGGCCCTCGGCCCCCGTCATCGCCACCTCTATAGAATACCCCTGCCGCTGCAAATACCGCTGCAGCAGAGCGCAAATGCTGGGATCGTCATCGATGATGAGGATGCGGGACATGGCAGCCTGGCAATCTCGAAGTTAGTAGGAGACAAGGTCGCAGGGTGTTGGGGTGTAGGGATCCCTCCGGCAGCCCATAGGCAACCATCACACAGAGGTAGTGGATCCTCAGCTCGCCAGGTGGGAGGGGAAAAAGAGCCTTGTCAACAGGGCAAACTTGACCCCAACCTCGGCTGGAAAGGGCAACAAACGCAGGTGATTCACGAGTTATTGAACACCTAAATCTTAAATCTTATTTCAAGTCTTTATGTCTAGGGTCACACGGGAAGTTTATCCTTGCCGAGGCCGCCCTCCTGTGCGTCAATCAACGGAGGCTTATCCAAGAACCTTGGGCATTATCTTACTGAGTTGCCTGAATGGCAGAGGAAATCCGTCAAGCAGATCCTTGCACCTGGAGTTAATCTGGAAGCCGTGGCGCTTCTGTTCCTGTCTCGAGGTCTTGCCTTAGTGTGGGCAGTTCATCCTGGAGGCCTATGTACACCGATCCCGATGAAGTCTTCCGCAAAGATGTCCAGTTGGCCCTCTTCACCTGGGGGATCCTGGAGTTGGCTTGCTTCGTGATCATCCCCTTCACCGGAGCCTACGCATTCTCGCAAGTGGAGGCTTGGCTGTGGCCCTCTTTGGTTTTGGGGCCGGTGGGGGCAGTGGTGGTGGCTCTCTGTTCTAGGACGGTGCTGGCTGCCAACAACATCCCGGATCCCAGGAGAAAAAAAGCCCAGCGGCAAGTGGCTCAGGTGATCAGTCTTTTCGGCTTTCTGGGGTTGGCGCTGCCCCTCCTTCTGGCAGGATGGGTATTTGGCCGGGAGATTTTGACGACCGACTGGCAAAATAGGTTCACCGACACCAATAAGTAGAAGTTATAGAAGTTAATCTCTAACGCCCTTGCCCTCTGGAGTCCCGTCGGCACCTCCTGTAGGTACAGCAAGAGCGCTGCGCAACGATGCTATAGATTGGGATGCAGTCACGTCAGCGTTGCAGAGCCATAACGCTCTGGCTTTTGTAAATCTTCGGTTTTGGCGGGGATCCCACTCTCCTTGTGGATTCTTGCCTGCAGCGTTGCAGGAAGGTTTTTGGATGGCTAACTACCCGATGCGAGGCCGTTCTTCTCCTGTTTCCGGCAGTTTTCCCCTGGGCACCTTGGTGGTGATGAGTGTCTCGGTTGGGGCTCTGGCCGCCTTGGGTTGGCAGTTGTGGCAGCTTGTTGCCCCGATGTTGGCTCCCCCTGCCCCGCCTCAATTTCCGCAGGCCGTGCGCTTGGATCCCTTGCCCAGCCCGGCAACTTTTCCCTCTCCCTTGCCTGGCCCTGCTGCAGGCACTGTTGACCCTGGGGGGTTTCCCCCCGGCAGCCGCGGGCGGGTGATCGAGCCGATTGGCCTGGCAATCCGCAGCCAACCTTCCGCCGATGGAGCCTACCAAGGGGGAATTGTGGTGGGGGAAGTGGTGACGGTGTTGGAGTACAGCGCCGATGGTCGTTGGCAACGGGTGCGGCGGGAGTTGAACGGACAAGAGGGCTGGGTGCGTGCCGGCAATTTGGGCCCTGTAGACGGTGCTTCGGCCTCAACTGCTTCCAATCCCACTCGTGAATCTGCTCCTTCGCCAACTCAGTCCCCCGTCGCGTCAGCGTTGCAGAGCAATGTAACGACAGTGGTCTCTCCAGGTGAGCGGGGACGGGTGATCGAGCCCATCGGCCTGGCGCTGCGGGCCACTCCAGAGCGGGAGGGAACCTACATTGGCGGTGTGCCCATGAACGAGGTGGTGACGGTGCTGGGCCTCAGCGAGGATGGCCGCTGGCAGCGCATCCGCCGTCAGAATGGACAGGAAGGTTGGGTACGGGCGGGGAATTTGGCGCAGGAGTAGCCATACAAATGCCCCGGTGGGGGATTGTGGGAGGAGGGAAGGCTGTGTTTCGGTGGAACAGTACCGAGCCACCCATGGACAGAACAAGACCCCGGTTGCGTCAGCGTTGCGGAGCAATGATGCTTTCTCGTTGTTGGCCTCTTGGCTTCCTCCTTCTTAGTTTGCTTGAGCCTGCTCCCGCCTGGGCCCATGGGGTGGAAGTCTCTTTTCGGGCTGTTCCCGCTTTTGAGATCGAGGCCCACTACGATTCTGGGGAACCGATGGGATCCGCCCAGGTGATGGTGTTTGCGCCGACGGATCCCACTGCCCCTTGGCAGGAGGGACGGACGGATGTGCAGGGACGATTTCTGCTGCAGCCAGATCCCAGCCTGACGGGCCTCTGGCAGGTGCGGATTTACCAGGCCGGGCATGGGGTGTTGGTCAATGTGCCGGTGGGCGAGGAGTTTGCTCAGGCAGAAAGGATCCCCGCCGGTTCCCCACCCTTTGGGCCTTTGCAGCGGGGGGTTATGGCCGCCTGCATCATTTGGGGCTGTCTGGGCACAGCTCTGTTCTTCTCCAGGCCGCGTCAGTCTGTTCATGCAGCAGTGGAGAGCCCATCGGTCTCAGGAGCTCCAGGGTCATCCCAGGTCAGCCCCTCTGCTCTGGAGTAGGATCGGCCATGCACATCAGCGATGGCATTTTGCCGGCACCGCTTTGGCTGGGGGGCTATGGCATCACCGCTCTCATCACCGGCTACAGCTTGCGGCTTCTCCGTCACGTCGGCGTTACGGAGCAATGTCCTTGGTGGGAAAGGGATCCCCGCTATATTGCTACGCAACGCTGTCGCGACCAGTTGCCCAAGGCGGCTTTGCTCACGGCTGTCTTTTTTGTGGCCTCTTCCATTCATCTGCCCTTTCCCCCGGCCAGCCTGCATCTGGTGCTGAATGGGTTGATGGGCCTGATGTTGGGGGCTTTGGCCTATCCGGCCATTGTGGTGGGCTTGTTTTTTCAGGTGGTGGCCTTTGGCCATGGGGGCCTGACCACGTTGGGCATCAACGCCGCCATCATGGGGATCCCGGCGCTCTTGGCCGGTGGGATTTTTCGGGCGGGCCGTCGGGTGATGGGGGCCGGGGTGTCTGCTTTCTTGGCGGGAGCGGTGGGGGTGGGGCTGGCGGTGCTGTTGTTTTACGGGGTGGTTATGGCTGCTGTGGTTGACGCCGACAGCGGGGTTCTGTCCCCAGAAGCCGGTCGCCTCGCTTTGGGTAGCTTGGTGGTGGCCCATCTCCCCCTGATGGTGGTGGAGGGGTTGTTCGCCAGTTGGGTGGTGCTGTTTTTGCAGCGGGTACAACCGGCGCTGCTGGGCGACTATGGCAAAAGATGAAGCTGGCTCAGGGATCCCTTGCTGCCGGCGCGGTCATCAATCCCATCCTGACCTCCCCAAACCCCCTTCCTGGCTCCACCGGTGGCAACCTCTGCCTAAGGTGCTGGGTCTGATGGCCCTGATGGCGGCTTTCGCTTCGGTGAGGAGCCTGACCCTCTTGCCCCTCATCTGGGCGCTGGTGGCCGGACTGTGGAGCCTGTCGGGATTGCCTTGCAGCCTTATTGCTCCGCAACGCTGTCGCGACGGGCTGAAACGGCTGGCAGCCCCAGGGCTGTTGGTGGCAGGGCTGATGGGGATCCTTCCCTTCTGGGCGGGGGAAACCCTCCTGTGGCGCTGGGGATCCCTGGCTTTGCGCTGGGAGGGGCTGGAGATGGCGCTCCGCATAGGGGGGAGGGGGCTGGCCCTGTTCGCTCTCACCATGCTACTGCTGGAGACCACCCCCATGTTGGAACTGTTGGCAGCTTTGCGGCAACTGGGGATCCCAGACCTGCTTTTGGAACTGGCCTGGCTCACCCAGCGCTATCTGCAAGAGATGGCTGCTCAGTGGGAGCAGATGCAACGAGCAGCCCGGTTGAGGGGTTGGCGACCGCGGGGATCCCTGTGGCGTCCTGGGCCGGCTCTAAGACAAGATCTGCCCTTTCTGGCCGCTTCGGTGGGCACCCTGTTGGTTCGCAGCTACGAGCGCTCGCAGAGGGTTTATCAGGCTTTGCGCCTGCGAGGCTATGGACGGGCACCTCTGTTTCCGACGGCGGCTAGCAGGGATCCCTACAGTTGGGCGGCTACTGCGTTGGCCGTGGCTACGGCTGTATTGCTCCGCAACGCTGATGCGGCCCTCAACTAGAATGGATAAGCCTCTGACGAGCTGCCCCTTTTTGATGCTCAGTTTATGAATCGTCTATGAATCGGTTGGAAACGACCCTCTCCAGAGCCATTTCAGACCCCCCATTTGTGTCAGCGGTGCAGACGACAAAGGCGTCGGTTGCTGTCTTACACCTGGGCTGCGAGAAAAACCGGGTGGACACCGAGCACATGCTGGGCTTGCTGGCTCAAGCAGGTTACCGGGTGGATGGGGACGAAGAAAGTGCTGACTATGTGATCGTCAACACCTGTAGCTTCATTGAGGCAGCGCGGCAGGAGTCGGTCAGCACCCTGATGGAGCTGGCGGTACAGGGCAAGAAAATCGTTATTGCCGGCTGCTTGGCGCAACACTTCCAAGAGGAGCTGCTGCAAGAGATCCCAGAGGCCGTGGCCTTGGTGGGTACTGGCGACTACCACCAGATCGTCCAGGTGATCGAGCGGGCGGAGCGGGGAGAGCGGGTCAATGCCGTTACTTCCAGCTTGGATTACATTGCCGACGAGACCGTACCCCGCTATCGCACCACCCATGCGCCTGTGGCCTACCTGCGGGTAGCCGAGGGCTGTGATTACCGCTGCTCTTTCTGCATCATTCCCCACTTGCGGGGCAACCAACGCTCCCGCTCCATTGAGTCGATCCTACGGGAAGCCGAACAACTGGCCGAAGAGGGGGTGCAGGAGCTGATTTTAATTTCCCAGATCACCACCCAGTATGGGATCGATCTCTACGGAGAGCCGCGGCTGGCGGATCTCATTCGCGCCCTGGGCAAGATCCCCATCCCCTGGATCCGCATGCTCTACGCTTACCCCACCGGCATCACGCCCGCAGTGGTGGAGGCCATCCAAGAAACTCCCAATTTCTTGCCTTACCTGGATTTGCCCCTACAGCACAGCCATCCGCAGATCCTCAAGGCCATGAATCGCCCCTGGCAAGGGCAGGTTAACGACCGGGTGATCGAGCGGCTGCGCCAGGCGTTGCCCAATGCTGTGCTGCGCACCAGCTTCATTGTCGGGTTTCCCGGGGAAACGGAGGAACACTTCCAGCATCTGCTGGCCTTTGTGCAGCGCCACCAATTTGACCATGTGGGGGTGTTTACCTTTTCCCCCGAAGAAGGCACCCCCGCCTACCATCTCCCCCATCAGGTTCCACAGCCCCTCAAAGAAGAGCGCCGTGCCCGTCTGATGCAGATGCAGCAGGGGATCGCCTTCCGTCGCAACCGCGAGCAGGTGGGCCGGGTGGTTCCCGTTCTCTTGGAGCAGGAAAACCCCAGAACCGGCGAGTGGATTGGCCGTTCTCCCCGCTTTGCCCCTGAGGTGGACGGAGTGGTGTATGTGCAGGGGCAGGGATCCCTGGGATCCCTGGTGCCGGTGCAGATCACCCGTGCCGAGCCTTACGATCTCTTTGGCCAAGTGGTGGCAGCGCCGGCGGACTTTAACTGGAGTGGGCGGTAGCGGCGCAAAGCACTTTGGTAGGATCTTCATCCACGGGAGAGGAGCTGGGAATGACTACCCTTCGCGGCAGTGGGACGGAGTCTTTGGATGAGCTAAAACAGGCGGCAGCCCGAGCCGCCGTTCAAAAGGTGCAGTCGGGGATGGTGGTGGGGCTGGGCACGGGATCCACAGCCGCCTTTGCTGTCAGCGCCCTAGCGGAGCGGATGCAAACCGAAGGTCTGCAGATTGTCGGTGTGCCTACCTCGGAGCGCACGGCTGAACAGGCCCGCTCCCTGGGGATCCCACTGGCTACCCTGGAGGAGCAGCCCCGCCTGGATCTGGCCATCGATGGGGCCGACGAAATCGAAGTGGGATCCCTAAACCTGATCAAAGGGGCCGGAGGAGCTCTGTTGCGGGAAAAATTGGTGGAGGCCAGCGCCGCCGAGCTGATCATCGTTGCCGATGCCTCTAAAAAAGTTGCGCAGTTGGGCACCCGCTTTCCCGTGCCTGTGGAAGTGGTGCGGTTTGGCTGGAAAACCACCTTGGCCCGGGTGGAGGCCATTGGCTGTGCAGCCACGCTGCGGTTGAATGCCCAAGGGGATCCCTACCTGACGGATGAGCAGCACTACATCCTCGATTGCCAATTCGGCCCTATGGCGGATCCCGCTAAGATTGCCGATCAACTAAAAGGGACGGTGGGGGTTGTGGAACATGGCCTGTTCATCGGTATGGCCAAAGAGGCAATCATCGCGCTCCCGTCGCGACAGCGGGACGGAGTCCTTACTAGGATCGAAACGCTGCAACCAGGCTGTGAGGAGAGAGGAGTGAGGAGAGAGAAGTGAGGAGTGAGGATACTTCATACTTCCTTCTCACTACTCGCTGCTCTTTTCTCGTTTCTCTTTTCTCACTTCTCCCTGTGGGCTCTAGACCAACCTTCTGCCCCATGCTGACCCTACAAACTGTGGCCGACCTGCTGCAAACTCCCCTGCAGGGGGATCCCCATTTGCTGCGGTTTCCCATTCGGGCCATTTGCACCGACAGCCGCCAATTGCAGCCAGGCTCGGTCTTCGTGGCGCTGCGGGGGGAACGGTTTGATGGACATGACTTCATTCCGCAAGCCTTGGCCAGAGGGGCTGTTGCCGTCATCAGCCAGCGTCCGGTGGCCGGGCCCCATTTTCAAGTCTCAGATACCTTAGCTGCCTACCAGCGCATTGCCAGAGGCTGGCGGGAGCAGTTTTCCCCCCCTGTAGTGGCCATCACGGGCTCAGCAGGCAAAACCACCACCAAAGAAATGCTGGCGGCTGCCCTGTCCCGCTACGGCACAGTTCTCAAAACAGAAGCCAACCACAACAACGACATCGGGGTTGCTCAAACACTGCTCCAGATGCAACCGGAGCATCAGTTTGTGGTTCTGGAAATGGCCATGCGCGGCCCTGGAGAAATTCGCCGACTGGCTCAGATGGCTCAACCCACCCACGCCTTGATCACCCATATCGGTACCGCCCACATTGGCAGACTGGGATCCCGTGCGGCCATTGCCGCCGCCAAGTGCGAGCTGCTGCAAGAGCTAGGACAAGGGGTGGCTCTGCTCAATGGAGAAGATCCCTTGCTGTTGTCCACCGCCGCCAGCCTGTGGTCGGGACAAACCCTCACCTATCGCGTTAGCGGGACGGAGTCCCATGGCCTGGAAAGTGCTCCGCACCGCTACCGCGATCGGGGGAACTTACGAGGAGAATGGGATCCCCAAGCCCAAACGGTAACCGTGGAGGGCCTAACGCTACCTGTGCCTCTGCCTGGAAGGCATCATGCCCTCAACTGGATGGGGGTGCTGGCTGCTTTGCGCAGCTTGGGGCTGGATTGGGAGCGGCTCCGAGAACCCATCGCCTTGCCCACCCATCTGGAGGGGCGCAACCGCCATCTCAAACTGGCGGGAGATGTGGAAATCTGGGATGAAACCTACAATGCCTCGCCGGAAGCGATGATTGCAGCTCTGCACCTGTTGGCTCAAACTCCGGGGAAACGGCGCTGGGCCATTCTCGGCCCGATGCGGGAATTGGGAGAGCATGCACCTCAACTCTATGCGGAGGTGGGTCGGGCGGCTGCCCCTTTGGGGCTGGATCGGGTCTTGCTCTTGGATCCGGAAGGGGAGATGCAACCGCTGCTCGACCAAAAACCGGCAGCCCAGGCAGAACGCTGCGAGGATGTATCGGAACTGCTGGAAGTCTTGCTGCATCAGGTACAAGCCGGGGATCGGCTGCTGTTCAAAGCAGCACGGGCTGTCGAGCTGGAGCGGGTGCTGCGCCGCTTTTTGCAGGAGTGGCAGGCATAGGCTAAACTGAGGGATGTATCGATGGAAAGCCTGCGTCCCTCGGTTGAGAGGAGATCGATCCAAGCCGGTCGCCCCAGCGGGACGGAGCCCTAGTTCATTCCTCGTCGATAGTTGCCCTTTTTGCGTACGGCATGTACTACCACAATCCCTCTCTGCGCGAAGAACCTCGCGATCAGCCGCCAATGGTGGTGCCCTCTCCTAGCAGCCTCTCCATTCTCGACTGGTTGCGCAAAGAGGGCCGGTTGATCGAGCAGCCCATTGAGGTCTCTGAAATGGTTTTGGAAGAAGACATCGACGATATCGACGACTTGATCGGGGACGACTACGACGAAGACTTCGAGCCCGAAGAAGAGTAAGCATAACTGTCAGGATCATTACGAGCTCGTTAGCTCATTTATCCCTATTTATCCCTTCACCCGGCACCGTGAGGGTGTCAACTTTTGCGCTGCCGATAGATCGACAGCTCGAACAAATGAAACAATACAGTCGTTTCAGGTTAGAGTGAGACGCCTGAGCTACCAAGAAAAGTCTTCCGGCCCCGCGCATTCAACGCTTCAGGTGTGGGTGCAGTGTCTTAGTTTGAATCAGAATGACTATAGATGTAGACGAACGATTGCGTAGCGGTGCGGAGCACTTTGCCAATGTGGTGACAGCCGACATAGAAGCTTCCAACGGTGTGATCCACGTCATCGACAAGGTGATCCTGCCCCCGCAAAGCTAACCTGCCGGTACTGAGGTTCTAAATCCTGCGGGGTCTAGTCCTCTGGCAGCCCCTGCCCCTAGTGGTGGGGGTTTTGCATTGTCAGCCCGGCGATACTCAAGGGATCCCTGACCTTGGTCTCTCTCTACAAGTCGATGCCAACGCTGGAAGCGTAGATCGCCTCCACCGACACGCCCGACACCCGCTGAGGACGCACGATCATGTACTCATTGTCCATTTGCTTGGGCAAGGTGATGAACTCTTCGCCGCCCACCATGAGGTTGTTGATCAACTCGGTGTATTCTCTGGCTTCTTTGACCCGTACCTGCATGGTTTGTCCACCTTCCAGCATGATGTGGACAAGATATCCGTCAGGTTTTCTGGCCATGGATGCTCCTGCTGGGTGAACCAAAGGGTGTTCTTACGAACATTATTCCCCCTTTCGAGACCGCTAACCAACCCCTGACTCTTCCGTGAAATCTGAAATTGGGCTGCGCCAAACCGAATCCCAAGCCTTAGCATAGTGGAAGCGAAATGTGCTCATTTTAATCTTCCTCGCGCTCCATGCCCCATTTGCCTGATGTCTCTGCTGCCCATCGTGAGCTGGAGTGGAACGGAGTTCCTTCCACCCCGACAAACGACGCCCAACCCCTGAGCCGCTCTACCGTGAAGGATCCCATCACCACCCGTTCCGACATCATTGCCGTTGGGGGAGCAGAGGACAAGGAAAATGAGTGCCACATCCTTTGGGAGTTCTTCCGCCGAGCGGGGGGAAAGTCTGCCCACATCACCATCGTGCCCGCGGCTTCTGGGATCCCGGCGGTGCTGGGGGAGATCTACGCCAACATTTTTCAGCAGATGGGGGCAGCCAGCCTCCAAGTTCTGGATATCCGCAACCCGATGGAGGCGAGGGATCCCGATAACGTCGAGAAAATCCGTTCCTCCACCGGCATCTACTTCACGGGCGGGGATCAGGAGCGGCTGGCAGAGGTGCTGGCCCACAGCGAGCTGATGGAGGCCATTCGACAGCAGTGGCAGCGGGGGCAAACGGTGATTGCTGGAACCAGCGCCGGAGCTTCTGCATTGGGGCAGCAGATGATCTCCCGCGGCTACAGCGGAGAACCGCCCACACCGGCAATTGTAACGGTGAAGACGGGCTTGGGCCTTTTGCCCCGCGTCATCATCGATCAACATTTCCATCAGCGCAATCGCCTGGTGCGGCTTGTTACGGCGGTGGCCCACTACCCTCAATGTTTGGGCATCGGCATCGACGAGAATACGGCGGTGGTGATCCAGGCCGACGATGTGATGGAGGTGATCGGCTTGGGCACAGTGACGATTGTGGACGGGACGCAACTGTACTCGACTGTTCAGGAGGCGGCAGCGGATGAGTATTTTCGGCTGCACAACGCCCGCATTCACTTTCTGCCGCCGGGATCCCGATTCGATCTCAACACCTTGTCTCCACTCTGACTGCTGAAATGTGACTGCTGAAAACTTTGTCCTGCCAAGGCGGCTGGACTGGCGCAACCTCAACACCCTCTGGGGATCCCTATTGGCCGAAACCTTAAGTCGGCTGGGTTGCCGTTTGGCGGTGGTCTGCCCCGGATCCCGCTCAGCGCCCCTGACCTACGCGCTGGCCCAGCACCCCGACATCGAGGCAATTCCCGTGCTGGATGAGCGGTCAGCAGCTTTTTTTGCTCTGGGATTGGCCCAGCAAACCCGGCAGCCCATTCCCCTGGTGTGTACTTCCGGCAGCGCTGCTGCTCATTTTTTCCCGGCTCTCCTCGAGGCAGCCGAAAGTGGCTTTCCCCTGCTGATCCTGACGGCGGATCGGCCCCCAGAGCTGCGCCACTGTCGTGCCGGCCAAGCAATTGACCAAGTGAAGCTCTACGGTCACTACCCCAACTGGCAGGCGGAATTGGCCGTGCCCAGCGCGGATCCGGCAGCCCTGGCCTACCTGCGCCAAACCCTAGTGCACGCCTGGGAGCGCACTCTTTACCCCTTTCCCGGCCCTGTGCATTTGAATGTGCCCTTCCGGGATCCCCTAGCTCCCGTTGCTGACGGCAGCACTGCGCCTTTAATTCATTTGCAGGAAGATCCAGAGTTTGAGAAGACCTTTTTCCGTGGGGTTGTTCCCTTATGCACCCGCCCTTCCTTCCAGGCAGTGCGGATCTCTTTTCAGGCGGAGACAGCTTCCTTTTGGCAGGAGTGGCGCGGTTGTGAGCGGGGGGTGATCTTGGCGGGGCCGGCTCAACCAGTGGATCCCCAGCGCTATGTAGAGGCGGTAGCCCATCTGGCGATGGCTTTGGGGTGGCCGGTTCTGGCCGAGGGGCTCTCTCCCTTACGCAACTACGCTTCCCTCAACCCCTATCTCATCACCACCTACGACCTCATCCTGCAGCGGGATCGGCCCCAGCTTTGGCCGGAGCAAGTCATCCAACTGGGATCTTTGCCCACCAGCAAAGTGCTGCGGCAAACCCTGGCCAAGGTTGCTCCCCGCGTTTGGCGGTTGGATCCCCGTCCCGACAATGGGGATCCCCTGCACAACCCCAGCACCCATTTGCCTTTTGCTGTGGAAGAGTGGGTCGCCGGGATCCCAGAAGCAGCGGCCAAGCCAACAACTTTTCTGCAGGGCTGGCTGACAGCGGAAGCACAAATCCGTGCCGCCCTAGACCAGGCTATGACTGACCTATCGGAGTGGTTTGAGGGCAAGGTTGCCTGGTGGCTGGCCCACCACCTGCCCCCAGAGACACCGCTGTTTATTGCCAACAGCACGCCAGTGCGGGATGTGGAGTGGTTTTGGCCCCCCAACGACCGCCGCATCCGGCCCTACTTCAATCGCGGCACCAATGGCATCGATGGGATCCTCTCTACCGCTTTGGGGGTGGCCCACTGCCCAAGTGCTCCCCACCACTCTCGCAAACGCTCAGCGGTGCTGCTGACTGGAGATCTGGCCTTTCTCCACGACAGCGGCGGCCTACGGCTCGGCCAACAGGTGCAGGGATCCCTGACCATTCTCCTCATCAATAACCAGGGGGGCGGGATTTTCGAGCTGCTGCCCATTGCTGAGGCGGGCCCACCCTTTGAGCCCTATTTTGCCACACCCCAGGCAGTGGATTTTGCCCTCCTCTGCCAAGCCCATGGCATTCCCCATCGCCGAGTGGAAAGCTGGCAAGAGCTGGCCCAAGCTCTGGATCCGTTGCCTGCCCAAGGGGTGCGGGTGCTGGAGATCCTTACGGATCGAAAAGCTGATGCTCAGCGGCGGCGGGAGTGGTTTCGAGAGTGGTCGGAGCTGCCATCCAAGCCTTGACCTGCTTCCAGATCTGTTCTGGCAAATCCTCAGCTTCGCAGTCTAGCCACAGAGCCGTGCACTGACCCCTGGGTGACAGGGTACCGTGGGCATGGCCCTTTTGGATCCCTAGCATGGCCCGGAACCAAGTCATCTGCCGTTTGGCAAATTGGCGGGTGCGCCGCACAATCAGGGGCTGCAGTTCGGCTTCCCGGATCTGCCCCTCCAGGTAGGCGCCGATTTCCGCGTAGCCCAAAGTGTTCAAGAGGGGCAGGTGGGGCCCATAGCGCTCCCGCAGGGTTTTCACCTCCTCGATCCACCCCCGCTCCATCATCTCCGCCGTGCGCCGGGCAATGCGTTGTTCCAAACGGGGCATCGGGCAGCTCAACCCCAGGATCAAGATGGGGTAGTGGGGGGGATGAGCCTGCCGCAGGCTGGAAGCCGGCTTCCCAGTGGCGTAAACAATCTCCAAGGCACGCAGCGTGCGTACTGCGTCATGGGGATGAATGCGCTGGGCAGCAACAGGATCCAACTGCTGCAGCCAGGCGTAGCGGATCTCAGGGGGCCAAGTTTCCAGTTGTGTTCTCAGTTGGGGCTGCGGGGGTACAGCAGGGATCCCCAGGCCAGCAGTCACCGATTGGATGTAGAGACCGGTGCCCCCCACCAAGATGGGAGTCTGTCCCTGCCGATGGGCCTCAGCGATGCGGGCTTGGGCCGCCTGCTGAAACTCGGCCACCGTGTAGGTGTGGCAGGGATCAACAATATCGATCAACTCGTGGGGCCAAAGGGCCTGCTCGGCGGGGGTAGGCTTGGCCGTGCCGATGTCAAACTCGCGGTAGACCTGGCGAGAATCCGCATTCAACAACGGGGATCCCAGCCGTTGGGCCAAAAGCAGCGCCTGTCGAGATTTCCCGGTGGCCGTAGGGCCGGCAATGACGATCAATCCCGGCCATTCTGTCCGGTCAGAAGCTGCTGCAGCGGGAATGCCATTCTCGGAAGTTGCGCACATTTCGTTCTCATCGGCGGCGCGGAGCACCTTAGTTTCGAGATATTCAGGATCTGCAAGAAAATTCACACAAGGCAACAGGTTAAAATTTTCAAAGGGCTTTGGCTCTGTGGCTAAAATGGAGCTTCCATCGCGTTAGCGGTGTGGAGCATTTCGGCTTTACCTTTCTGGCTTTTCGGGGTTCTCGGTGATCTCATCTTACGTCCCTGCTTCTACTGGGTTGGGCGGCGGTTGCCCACAGCTCAGGCTACCTCTACAGATGCGGATGCTCACCCCGCTGCTGCTTGCTTCGGCAAGACGTGGTCTTAGCTGTCTTGGCCGGGCGGTTGGGGCAGGGATCCTGACGGTTTTGTTGGCGTGGGAACCTTGCCCAGCGCTAGGGGAGACCTTGGTGCTGAAGCAGGGAGAAGTGCGCACCCTGCCCCTGTTGCAAACGCGGGCCCGGCTGCCCTTGCAAATGGAAATGCTCTATCTGGGCATGGTCGAGGAGCGCTTCTTGAGCTACGCCCGCGCCAACAATTGGGAGACCATTTCCAGCGACCGAGAGGATCCCCGTTGGAGCCGCTGGCAACTGCGCCCTGGGGGTGAGGCTCTTTACCTGCCTGCTTCCTTTTCTTCTAAGGAAGACTCACCCATCTATGCCCGTGGGTTTTATGTGCAAGCCTATTTTGTTGGCGGACGCCTGGCGGGGATGCACCTGATTCGCAACCCCGAAGAGCCGGGCTTCAACTTGACAGCCCTGCAAAGGCTTATCCGCGCCTGGTTTCCCGATAATCGCCTGATGTTGTATTACCAAGTCCTGCCAGAGGATCCCGATCAGCAAGTGCTGGGCGCCTATTTGGGCACCATTCCTCCCCCCTACCTTGCCGACATTCGGCGCAACCGCGTGCCTTTTTGTCAGACTTTTCTCAGCCCCACTTCGCCCCAGCCGATCATCCCACCCTCCGTCGATGTGCCTCCCCACTGCTTGGGCACGACTGCCGTCAACAGCGGGACGGGGCCTTACGCTGCCCAGAAAGAGACTGCTGCTTTGCGCTAGTTGCAACAGCGTTGCGTAGCAATAAGGTGTGTGAGGCTAAAGCCATTCCCCCTCTGTGGACAAAGAGCCGGGAGTGAGGGGTCAGCTCACGTCAGCGGCGCAAAGCGCTGGGGTCAAGCCGGATTTCAGTAAGGGAGCAGTCTCCTTCAAATTAAACTGTGGCTTAAACTGTCACCAACTCGGGACGGCGGCTGTTGCGAATGCTGCGAATGGCTTCTGCATAGTCTTTGGCCTTAAACACCGCCGAGCCTGCCACAATGGCATTGGCTCCCGCCTCGATCACCTGCCAAGCGTTGCTTCCCTTCAAGCCACCATCCACCTCGATCCAGGGATCCAAACCACGCTCATCACACATGGCCCGCAACTGGCGAATCTTGGGCACCACTGCCGGAATGAAACTTTGCCCACCAAATCCGGGGTTGACACTCATGATCAACACCAGATCCACCAGATCCAGCACGTATTGGATCAGCTCCAAAGGGCTAGCCGGATTGAGCACCACGCCCGCTTGCTTGCCTAGATCCTTGATTTGGCTGAGGGTGCGGTGTAAGTGAATGGTGGAGCTGGACTCTGCGTGCACGGAAATAATATCGGCTCCTGCCTTGGCAAAATCGGCCACATAGTTCTCTGGCTCCACGATCATCAGGTGGACATCTAGGGGCTTAGCCGTCACTGGGCGCAGGGCTTCCACCACCAATGGGCCAATGGTGATGTTGGGCACAAAGCGGCCATCCATCACGTCCACATGGATCCAGTCGGCCCCCGCTTCATCCACTGCCCGTACTTCTTCTCCCAAGCGGCTAAAGTCCGCCGAAAGAATAGAGGGGGCAATCACAATTGGTTTTTGCCCAGAGGTTGCTGACGGCTGCACCATGGTGAGTATCGGGAATTGTGAACAGAGAAACGGAGAAACCTGCTCCTCTATGGTACGGGGTTTGATCCCCTTTGCAAAGCGTCATATCTTCTCTCAGCTTGGCACTCAAGGCTCCGAGGGCAACGTGGACTCTCGCAACAGGATCCCGTTCGCGTTAGCAGGACGCAGTCCTTTGGAGCCCCCATCGCCGAGCCGCAACCTCTGCAAGACTTGGGCAAAGCGACGCCAGGGATCCAGCGGTTCCGTTCTCATCAGTGGGACGAAGTCCTTGTTGCTTTGAGGCTCTGGAGAAGACTGTTCAGAGGGAGCAGGATCCTTTTCTTCCAACCTCAGAGAAAGCTGCTGCAACTGCATGTAGATGCTATTCACAGCTAGCATGGCCAAGACGGTGCCAAAAAACTTGGTGCGGGATCCCATAGGTCAACCCCTGTGCGAGAACAAGAGTAGGGTCGTCGCCGGTGCGCTAGCTCCAACTTAGCTCACAGGTTTGGCTTGCTGTCCGAGAAAATATGGATGTTCGCGTTGGCCTTGCAAAGCCCTACGGTTAAGATTCCCCAACCAGACGATGACTGCCCCACAAAAAACCACCTACCATCACCTGCACACCGCCCTTTGGGTGAGCGATCTGGCCAGAGCGGAACATTTTTACGGAACGGTGCTTGGGATCCCCAAGGTGGAACGGTTGCCGTTTGACTTTCCCGGCGCTTGGTATCAAGTGGGTTCCTCCCAAATTCATTTAATTGTGGCTGAGGAGCTGATAGATCAAGGGCAGCAAAGCGGAGCGGGATCCTCGAAGTGGGGGCGTAATCCCCATGTGGCGTTGGGGGTAGATGACTTGGAAGCGGTGAAGGCTCGCCTACTGCAGGAAGGGTATGAGGTGCAACCGAGCGCTTCCGGACGGGCAGCTTTGTTTGTCCGGGATCCGGATGGGAATGTGATAGAGCTAAGCTCTATTAGTGCAACTCAGCCATGAGCCATCTCCCCCCAGCAATGCCGCCCGTCGCAACAGCGTTGCGTAGCAATAGGGATCCCCGTCGCCGGTTCGACCCGGCCACCAGTCTGGTCAGTTCTGCGCAGATGCAGCGCATTGAGGAGCAGATCTTCTCTGCCGGCATGCCCGTTGCTGCTCTGATGGAGAAAGTGGGGTTGGCCATTTTTGCTCAGTTGCAGAAGGATTTCCCGCAAGCCCATCGCATTGGGATCCTCTGCGGGACGGGGCACAACGGTGGCGATGGGTTGGTGGTTGGGCGGGAACTGTGGCTGGCCCAAAAGTCGGTGAAGGTGTGGCTGGGCAAGCCGGATCTCAAACCCCTAACGGCAGACCACGCCCGCTATCTCAAGGCGCTGGGGGCGGAGTTTGTGGGGCATCTTGAAGAGCTGGCCGATTGCGATCTGCTAATCGATGCCCTGTTTGGGATCGGTCTGAACCGGCCTTTGGGGGAGCCTTGGGCGGGGGCGGTGGGGTGGGCCAATGACAGTGGGATCCCCATCCTCAGCCTGGATTTGCCGTCTGGCCTCAACGACCAAACCGGGGAAGTCTGGGGCTGCTGCATTCGCGCCAGCCATACCTATACCTTCGGCCTTTGGAAACGGGGGCTGTGGCAGGAAGCAGCTCTGCCTTGGGTAGGACGGTTGCATCGCATTGATTTTGGGATCCCTGCTTGGGCCTACCCAGAGGTAGAGGTTCCTCAGTTATTGCTGCGGCCTTGGCAGCACTTTCCTGCCGATCCCCCTTTGGATACCCACAAATACCGCCAGGGATCCCTGTTGTTGGTGGCGGGCTCGGCGGCCTATGCTGGGGCGGCGGTGTTGGCGGGGCTGGGATCCCGTGCCAGCGGGGTGGGCATGGTGACGATGGCAGTACCGGCAGAGTTGAAAGGATTGATCCACAGCACCTTGCCAGAGGTTTTGGTTCATGCCTGGGAAGGGATCCCTTCTCTGCCGCCGGTTGCCGATCGCGACAGCGGGACGGAGTCCTTGAAACCCTTTCAGGCGGTGGCTGTGGGGCCGGGCTTGGGAGAAACCCGTTTGCCCCTACTGGAGATCCTGCTGCGGGATTGGGCCGGGATCCCCTGGGTGATGGATGCGGATGGCCTCAATGCTCTCGCTGAGATGGGGGCAGAGCGCTTACAAGAAAAAGGGATCCAAGCCATTCTCACCCCCCACCTGGGGGAATTTCGGCGGCTCTTTCCAGGGATCCCGCTCCAGGATCGCCTTGAGGCGGCCCAAAGAGCAGCAGCCCAGAGTGGAGCCGTGGTGGTTTTGAAAGGGGCACGGACGGTGATCGCCTCTCCCACCGGAGAATGCTGGGTGAACCCAGAGAGCACAACGGCTTTGGCCCGCGGTGGCAGCGGCGATGTCTTGACCGGCTTAATCGGGGGTCTGGTGGCCCGCTCCCTGGGCCGTGAGGTGGGATCCACTCTGGACAGGTTGCGGGCGTCAGCAGGGGGCCGCAGCACTGCCTCGGCAATGCACAGCACCATCCTCTCCAACTGCGCCTGTGCAGGGGTGTGGTGGCATGCCCAAGCGGCTATCCATCTGGCGCGGGAACGCGGTCTAACAGGGGTAGATCCGGCACGGCTGGCGGAGCATCTGCCTCAGGCGCTGCAAGCTCTCAGGACTCCGTCCCGCTGACCAAAGAATTGGGTTTCAAGCCCCGCCCTAAGGCCTACGGCCCGCTGACGCGACTAGGGCGGCTTTGTGTCAT
>ENA-ORXB01000594-ORXB01000594.1-sediment-metagenome-genome-assembly--contig:-NODE-594-length-66396-cov-17.679986_pt1 | contig 66396 bp, 76 predicted proteins | sample MGYA00237863_ERZ511475 | MGnify/ENA primary metagenome ERZ511475 (study PRJEB26305, sample SAMN06343858) | sediment metagenome | isolation source: hot spring sediment | place: Canada: British Columbia... | reverse complement strand
GCCTATCCCTGCCGGTTGGCTCCTTCCAGCCGGGCGGCCGAGGCGTACGGGGTCCCGGAGGTGCTTGAGCGGCACCGTCACCGCTACGAGGTGAACAACGCCTACCGGGCGGTCCTCGAGGCCGGCGGCATGCGCATCACCGGCATCTACCCGGCCAAGCAGCTGGCGGAGATCATCGAGCTTCCCGATCACCCTTGGTTTGTGGGCACCCAGTTCCACGCGGAGTACCGCTCGCGGCCTACCCGGCCGCACCCGCTGTACCGGGCGTTTGTGGGCGCGGCGCTGCGGCGGGCCACGGTGGAGGCGAAGGGGTAGGCCCGGGGATGCAGGCCACACGGAGAGGCGTGCCCGCGGGCGATGCGGGCGAGGGGAGGATCGCATGGGCCTGGTAACCTACGTGGACGGACGGTTCGTTCCCAGGGAGGAGGCGGCGGTCTCCGTCTTCGACCACGGGTTCCTCTACGGCGACGGGGTCTTCGAAGGGATCCGTGCCTACAACGGGCGTGTCTTCCGCCTGGAGGCCCACCTGGATCGCCTCTACCAGTCGGCCAAGACCATCCTCCTGGAAATTCCCCTCTCCCGGGATGAGATGCGGGAGGCCATCCTGGAGACGCTGCGGCGCAACGGCCTGCGCGATGCATACATCCGACCGGTGGTCTCCCGCGGTGTCGGCGACCTGGGCCTGGACCCGCGCAAGTGCGGCCGGCCCACGGTGGTGGTCATCGCCGACGCCATCCAGCTCTACCCTCCGGAGGCATACCAGCGTGGGCTGCGCACCGTCACCGCTTCCGTGCGCAAGGTGCGGCCGGACATGCTCAACCCCCGGGTGAAGTCGCTGAACTACCTGAACAACATCCTGGCGCGGATCGAGGCCAACCAGGCGGGCGTGGACGAGGCCATCATGCTCTCCGCGGACGGCTATGTGGCCGAGTGCAGCGCGGACAACATCTTCATCGTCCGCGGCGGGGAACTCTGGACCCCCCCGCCTCACCTGGGCATCCTCCTGGGGGTTACCCGTGAGGTGGTCCTGGAGCTGGCCCGCTCACAGGGCATCCCGGCGGAGGAGCGGGTCTTCACCCTGCACGACGTCTACACCGCGGAGGAGTGCTTCCTCACCGGGACGGGGGCGGAGGTGGGGCCGGTCGTCGAGGTGGACGGCCGGGCCATCGGCGACGGCCGCCCGGGCCCGATCACGGGACGATTGCTGGCCGCGTTCCACGAGATGGTGCGCCGCGAGGGGACCCCCATCTACCCCGAAGAGGCTCGCGTCGCCCCGGCGTAGCGGCCCGTGCGCCCCGAGGTCTGCCTGGCCAGCCAGCGCATCTTTTCCGGCCGAGTGATCAGCCTGCGCGTCGACCGCGTGCGCCTCTACGACGGGCGGGAGACGGAGCGGGAGGTGGTGGAGCACCGGGGGGCGGCGGCCGTGGTCCCCTTGACGGAGGGGGGCGAGGTGCTGCTGGTGCGCCAGTATCGCTACGCCGTAGGCGAGCCTCTGCTGGAGATCCCCGCCGGCACCCTGGAGCCGGGCGAGGCCCCGCTGTCATGCGCCGTGCGCGAGCTGGCCGAGGAGGTGGGCGCGCAGGCGGCGCACTGGGACCCGCTGGCGGTGCTCTACCCCTCCCCGGGGGTGCTGACGGAGGCGATGCACCTCTTCCTGGCCACAGGGCTGGCCGCGGTACCAGCGCGCGCCGCCGCAGATGAGGACCTGGCCGTGGAGCGGCTGCCCCTGGGCGAGGCCCTGGCGCGGGTGGAGCGGGGAGAAATCCGCGACGCCAAGTCCGTTGCGGGGCTGCTGCTGGCCGCGCGGCGCCGGGGGACTTGAAGTGGCCCGCCGGGCCATCGTTCTGGTGCTGGACAGCGCCGGTGTGGGCGAGCTGCCGGACGCCGCCCTTTACGGGGACGAGGGCAGCAGCACCATCCCCCACGTGGCGGCGGCGGTGGGCGGGCTGCGCCTCCCCACCCTGGAGTCTCTGGGCCTGGGGCGCATTGCGCCCATCGCCGGCGTCAACCCGCTGCCTAGCCCCGAAGGCGCGTTCGGCCGCATGGCGGAGCAGTCCCCTGGCAAGGACTCCACGACCGGGCACTGGGAGCTCATGGGGCTGGTGCTCGACCGCCCTTTCCCCACCTACCCGGATGGATTTCCGCCCGAGATCGTCCGCGCCTTCGAGCAGGCCATCGGCCGCCCCGTCCTGGGAAACCGCGCGGCCTCAGGGGTGGCCATCATCGCGGAACTGGGTGAAGAGCACATCCGCACGGGCTATCCCATCGTTTACACCTCCGCGGACAGCGTCTTCCAGATCGCGGCGCACGAGGACGTTGTTCCCGTGGACCTGCTCTACGACTGGTGCCGGATAGCCCGTCGCCTGCTGGTGGGCGAGCACGCCGTCAGCCGGGTCATCGCCCGCCCCTTCGTCGGCAGGCCCGGCGCCTTCCAGCGGACCGACCGGCGGCGGGACTTCTCCCTCGCCCCTCCCGGGCGCACGGTGCTGGACGCCCTCGCCGCGCGAGGGGTTCCCGTCTATGCCATCGGCAAGATCGAGGATCTTTTCGCCGGGCGGGGCATCGCCGAAGCGGTACATACGCAAAGCGACCTGGACGGGCTGGCCCGCACGGCCGAGGCCGCCCGGCGCGTGGACCGCGGGTTGATCTTCGCCAACGTGGTGGACCTGGACACCGTCTACGGCCACCGCAACGACGTCGAGGGGTACGCCAGGCAGTTGGAACGGATCGACGCGGCCCTGGGGCCCATCGTGGAGGCCGCGGATGCGCAGACGCTGCTTGTCATCACCGCCGACCACGGGAACGACCCCACGACCCCGTCCACCGACCACTCCCGCGAGTACGTTCCCCTCATGGTCCGCGGCCCAGGGGTCTCCAGGGGGAGGGACCTTGGCACCCGCCCGACGTTCGCCGACGTGGGTGCTACGGTGGCCGCTGCGCTGGACGTGCCCTGGGAGGGGCCCGGAGCCTGCTTTCTGGCGGAAGGGGGTTGAGGCGATGAGCGATTCCCGGGTGGGGTATCCCTGGCAGCCGCGCGTCCGGGAGGCTGCGGCGTTCGTGCGAGAGCGCACCCGCATCCAGCCCCGGCTGGCCGTGATCCTGGGCTCCGGTCTGGGTGCGCTGGCCGACGCCGTGGAGCGGGACGTCACCATCCCCTACCGCGAGATCCCCCACTTCCCCGTTAGCACGGCGGCGGGGCATGCCGGGAACCTGGTGCTGGGCCTGCTGGAGGGCAAGCCCGCCGTGGTCATGCAGGGGCGGGTGCACTTCTACGAGGGGTACTCCATGGGCGAGGTGATCTTCCCGGTGCGGGTGATGCGGGAGCTTGGGGCGGGCGTCCTGCTGGTGAGCAACGCTGCCGGCGGCCTCAACCGGGAGTGGCGTGCCGGCGACCTGATGGTGATCACCGACCACATCAACTTCATGGGGACCAATCCCCTGATCGGGCCGCACGAGGAAGCCTTCGGGGCGCGCTTTCCCGACATGGCCCGGCCCTACGACCCCGAGTTGGTGAGCCTGGCAGAACGGGTGGCGCTGGAGGAGCGCATCCTGCTGCGCCGCGGCGTCTACGTGGCGGTGAGCGGACCCTCCTACGAGACGGCGGCGGAGTTGCGCATGCTAGCCCGTTGGGGGGCGGACGCGGTGGGGATGTCCACCGTGCCGGAGGTGATCGCCGCGCGGCAGATGGGCATGCGCGTCCTGGGGTTCTCGGCGATCACCGACATGGCCACCGGCGAAGTGGTTGAGCCCGTGACGCACGAGGCGGTGCTGGCCGTGGCCCGGGAGCTGGAGCCCCGCTTCGTCCGTTTGGTGCGGCGGATCGTGGCTGAGCTGCCGCTGTGAGGCGCCGACCCCTCACCTGACCATGCGGGCGTATGACCTGATTCTGCGGAAACGGGACGGCGGGGAGCTCGCTCCCGAGGAGATCGAGGCCCTGGTCGCCGGGTACCTGCGCGACGAGGTGGCCGACTACCAGATGAGCGCATTTCTCATGGCCGTCTACTTCCGCGGCATGACGGCGGCTGAGACGGCGGCTTTGACCATGGCCATGGTGCGCTCGGGGGAGACGGTGGACCTGCGGGCCATCCCCGGGGTGAAGGTGGACAAACACAGCACCGGTGGGGTGGGGGACAAGACCTCCCTGGTCCTGGTCCCGCTGGTGGCGGCCTGCGGCGTGCCCGTGGCCAAGCTCTCCGGCCGGGGGCTGGGGCACACGGGAGGGACCCTGGACAAGCTTGAAAGCATCCCCGGGATGCGCACCGACCTGAGCCCGGACGCCCTGGCCGACCAGGTGCGCCGGGTGGGCTGCGCCATCGCCGGGCAGACCGCCGACCTGGTCCCGGCGGACCGGCGGCTCTACGCGCTGCGCGACGTCACCGCCACCGTGGAGAGCGTCCCACTGATTGCCGCCAGCGTCATGAGCAAGAAGATCGCCGGCGGGGCCGACGCCATCGTCCTGGACGTGAAGACCGGTAGCGGGGCATTCATGAAGACCCTGGAGGCGTCCCGCGCCCTGGCGGAAACCATGGTGGCCATCGGGCGTCAGGTGGGCAGGCCGACGGTGGCCCTGATCACTGACATGGACCAGCCACTGGGCCGGACGGTGGGCAACGCCGTCGAGGTGGAGGAGGCGATCGCCGCACTCAAAGGTGAAGGACCGGAGGACCTGACCGGCCTGTGCCTGGCCCTGGGCGCGCGGATGCTGCGGCTGGCCGGTGCGGCCTCTTCATCGGTGGAGGCCGAGGCGCGGCTCCGGGAGGCGCTGATCAGCGGGTCTGGCCTGGAACACCTTCGTCGGATGGTCCAGGCTCAGGGTGGCGACCCGCGGGTACTGGACGAGCCGCGGCGGCTGCCGCAGGCGCGCCTGGCCCTCCCCGTGCCCGCTCCGGACAGCGGGCATGTGGTGGCCATCGACGCCCAGGCCGTCGGGCTGGCCGCCATGGCGCTGGGCGCAGGGCGCGCGCGCAAGGAGGACGTCATCGACCCTGCTGTGGGTATCCGCCTCCTGCGCAAATTGGGGGAAGAGGTCTCTGCAGGAGACCCGCTGGCCGCGGTCCTGGCCAACGAACCCTCCCGGGGAGAGGAGGCCGTGCGCCGCGTACGCGCCGCCTACCGCCTGGGCCCGGCGCCCCCGCCCCCGCGTCCGCTGGTCTGGGAAGTCATTGGCGAGCCGGCCGCGGCGGACCGGGCTTCCTGACGGTGGCGCGGCGCCTGGTTATCCCCGATCCCGCGCTGGTGGTCCTCTGCGGCCCGGCCGGCAGCGGCAAGTCCACGTTTGCGCGCCAGCACTTCCGCCCCACAGCCGTCGTATCCTCGGACCGGTGCCGCGCCATGATCTCTGACGACGAGGCCAACATCCGGGTGTCGCCCGACGCGTTTGCCCTCTTTCACTTCATCATCGACCTGCGGCTGCGGCACGAGCGGCTGACGGTGGCCGACAGCACCGCCCTGCGTCGGGAGGCCCGCCGCGACCTGCTGGCCATCGCCCGCCGCCACCGGGTCCCGGCGGTCCTGATCGTATTCGACGTCCCCGAGGAGCGGGCGCAAACCCTCAACGCCCACCGCCCTGGCCGGCGGGTGGGCCGGCCGGTCATCCGCGAGCAGTGGGAACGGCTGCAGGAGGCTCTGCGCACCGTGCACAGCGAGGGGTTTGACCAGGTCTACATCCTGGGCGAGGATGAGGTGGGGACGGTGCAGGTAGAGGTGAAGACGGGGGAGCGGCGCGACGCTCCACACCAACGACCGGAGGACCCATCCTGAGGAGAGGCGAGGAGGCAGCGTGATGGCGATGCAGCGTGTGGGAGTTGTCGGATGCGGCCTGATGGGCTCGGGCATCGCTGAGGTGTGCGCCCGGGCGGGCTACCAGGTGGTGGTGCGCGAGGTGAGCCAGGAGCTGCTGCAGCGGGGGCTGGAGCGAATCGAGGCATCGCTGCGGCGCGCCGTGGAGAGGGGGAAGCTGGAGGCGGAGCGGGCGAAGCAGGCGCGAGAGGCCATCCAAGGGACGCTGCTCCTGCGCGACCTGGCCGACAGCGACCTGGTCATCGAGGCAGTCATCGAGCAGATGGCGGAGAAGCGGGCGGTCCTCCGCGAGCTGGACGGACTCTGCCCGGGGCACACCATCTTCGCATCCAACACCTCCTCCCTCTCCATCACCGAGTTGGCGTCGGCGACGCAGCGGCCGGACCGCGTGGTGGGCATGCACTTCTTCAACCCGGTGCCCGTGATGGCGCTGGTGGAGCTGGTGCGCGGCCTGCTCACCTCTGAGGAGACCCTGCAGACGGCGCGGGCCTTCGCCGAATCCCTCGGCAAGACCGTGGTAGTGGCCAAGGACTACCCGGGGTTTATCGTCAACCTGTTGCTCGTCCCGTTCCTGCTGGACGCGGTGCGCGCCCTGGAGATGGGCCTGGCCACCCGGGAGGACATCGACCGTGCGGTCACCCTGGGCCTGAACCACCCCATGGGGCCGCTGACGCTGCTGGATTTGGTCGGCCTGGACACCACGTACTACATCGCCGAGGCCATGTACGCCGAGTTCAAGGACTCGCGTTATGCGCCCCCGCCGTTGCTGAGGAAGATGGTCCAGGCCGGCTACCTGGGCCGGAAGTCCGGCCGCGGCTTCTACACGTACGGCGCCTGAACCTCGAACGCGGCCTCTCCCGGCGGCCGACTAAGCCCCGGCCGCAGCCTTCCCCCGTCGTCGCCGCCCGCCGCGCACGGCCGCAGCCACGTCCTCGGCGAGGACGAGGATGCCGCGCTGCCGCCCGCCGCCGCCGCGGCCGATCAGGGCGTAGGGGACGTTGTGGTTGCGCAGCCAGTTGAGCATGCGCGTCACGTCGCCGTCGTTCTTGGGGTCCAGCCCGGCCTTCGTCATCAGCTCCCCCAGACCGATGATCTGCGACCACGTGTCGTTCATCCCGCACCTCCCAAGAGCGGATTCGATAACCCCCTTCAAGAAGGGTTATACACGGGCGCAGAGGCTCCTTTCGCCCCTATCGGAAGGCGACGATGTCCTCGATGGTACCCCGCCGCTGGGCCACAGGGCGAAGGACGGCCTCCACCCGCCGCCCGATGGCCACCTCCGCGGGGTCCAGGTCCAGCGGGGCGAGCAGGGCCCCGTCGGTGCCGTCGATCTGCACGAGGGCCAGGAGGAGGGGTGGGTGAAGCGGCTGGCCGTGCAGGTCGCGGTGCACGAGGGTGAAGGAGTGCACGACGCCGCGGGGGGCCACCTCCGCCCAGCGACTGGAGAGGTCCTGGAAGTCCCGCGGACAGTAAACCCGCGGCGGGATGTAGGTGGTGCCGCATTCGGGGCAGCGGGTAACGGCGAGGCGCCCGCGCTGGCGCAGCAGCGTCAGGAACCGTTGCCCGGCCGCCCCCGCGGTGTACTGGAAAGCGATCCCGATGCGGCCTTCCCAGGCCCGCAGCCGGGAGGTGTCGGTGATCTTCTCCCGCAGCCCCATGGTCGCCCCTACACCGGCGTGAAGTAGAGGATGTCCGTGATGGCGCCGGTCCGTTCGCACTCCGGCTTCCACACCGCGCGTACCCGCTGCCCGACCCGGATCTCCTGACGGATGCCCTCCACGGTCTCGGCGCGTAGGCCGCCGATTAGGTGGAGGAAACCGACCCGCGGCGACGTCCCGTCGATCTCGATCACCGCGGGCACCTGAGGCACGGCAAGAGGCTGCATGTCCCAGGTGACGGTGCAGATGGAGAAGGTGTTGATGGTGCCGGCATCTGCCAGTTCCACCCAGGCGTCCATGGGCTTGAAGCACAATTCGCAGAAGGCCCGCGGCGGCGTCACGGTGCGGTTGCAGCGGTCGCAGCGTACGCCCAGGATCTTCCCCGCCCGCAGCCCTTCCAGGAAGCGGCCGATGGCCACGCCGCTGTCCCAGCGGTAGGCGAGCTCTGGCTCCCACCTCTCCAGGCTGACCAACCCTCTTTGCAGGTGCTCCTCCCGCAGCGGGGTGGCGCGCAATCCGTCGCGCACCACCAGAGCCATGGGCTCCGCTTCCTGCGGGGGAAGCGGGGCAGAAGGCACCGTTCCTCCCGTCGGACGGCTTCCCCGCCGCGGAGCCGCCGGCAGGCGAACCTTGCGCTGCGGCGGGGGGAGCTGCAGCATCTTCTTGCGCAGGCGCGACACCTTGGCTCCCGGGCGCCGCGCGCTGCGCCGCTCACCCACCATCAGCCCACCGTCCTGCCGCCACGGCGGCGCGATTCCGTCCCCACCGGCTACACCCCCAGCACCACGACCGTGCCGATCTGCATGAGATCTCCCCACGCCTGGGCCAGTCCGCGGCGGGGGCTGTTGGCCACCTGCCGCTTACCCGCCTCGCCGCGGAGCTGCCAGTACAGCTCGCAGATCTTCATCAGACCCGCGGCTGCGATGGGGTTGCCCACCCCCAGCAGCCCGCCAGACGGGCAGGAGGGCAGTTCCCCGTCGCGGTCGAAGCGACCCCGGGCCAGGTCTTCGGGGGCCTTCCCCCGCTCTGCCAGGAGCAGCCCCTCCAGGTGGTGCAGCTCCTTGTAGGCGAAGGGGTCGTACGGCTCGACCACGTGGATCTGCCGCCTCGGATCGGTGATCCCCGCCATCCGGTAGGCCATCCGCGCCGCATCCTCCACGTAGCGCGGGTAGGCCAGGTCGCGGTTCCCCCAGTAGGAGGTGTCCAGGGTCCAACCGATCCCTTCCACCCAGACCGGCCGGTCCGTCAGCCGCTTGGCCACATCCTCCGCGGCCAGGACGACGGCCGCCGCACCGTCGGAGACCGGACTCACCATAAGGCGGTGTACGGGCCAGGCGACCACCTCGCTGGCCAGGACGTCCTCCAGGGTAACCGCGGCGGCGACCTGCGCGGCGGGATGGTCCAGCGCATTGCGTTTGTTCTTCACCGAGACCAGGGCGATCTCTTCGTTGCGGATCCCGTAGGCGTGCATGTAGCGGTGCTGCTCCAGGGCGAAGATCCACAGGAGGTTGGGGCCCAGCGGCCGCTCGATGGTGTGGTCGAAGATGGAGTTGAACGCCGCCTGGGGGTGGGGCTGGGTGGGGCTCATCTTCTCCTCCGCCACCACCAGCACAACGTCGAACAGCCCCGAGGCCACCAGCGACCAGCCGGAGATAATGCTGAACACCCCGGAGCCGCCCCCGACGTAGGAGCGGAAGTAGGGTTTGCGCCACCCGCCCGCCCCGTCGGAGAGGTATTCGCCCTTCATGTGCACGCCATCGAAGGCATCGGGAGCGGAGGCCATGACCACCGCCTGGACGTCTCGGCGGCGCAGACCAGCCGACGCCAGCGCCCCGCTGGCCGCGTAGTAGGCCAGTTCCTTCCCGGTCTCCAGCGCACGGCGCACGAACAGAGACAGACCCGCTCCGACCACGGCAACGCGGCGCGCCGGCCTACCCACGAGGGTCCCTCCTACAGCGCACCAAGCACCACCGCCCCCCCAGACGTAGTGGGAATGCCGCGCCAGGAAACTACGGCCGCGCTGTGCGCCCCCGCCACCTGCAGCGGCCCTCCCGCGCCCCGGATCTGCAGCACCGCCATCGCCGTACGCACCAGCGCCGAGGCGTCGTAGCCGTAGCCCATGCCCAGGCTGCCTCCTGAGGGGTTGACCGGCAGCGCGCCTCCCAGGGCCGTCCGGCCGGCGGCGGTGAGCTGGGCTCCCTCGCCCACCTCCAGGCGCAACGCCGCCTCCAGGTGCTGCAGCTCCTTGTAGGCGTAGGTGTCGTCCAGCTCCAGCAGGTCGATCTCCTCGGCCGGGTCGCGGATGCCCGCCATCCGGTAGGCCATCTCGCAGGCCAGGCGGGCGTAGACCGCCTGGGCCCATGGCCGGCCGGAGAGGGAGGGTTCATCGGAGGCCCAGCCAATGCCGCGGATGGCCACCGCTTGCCCCGGCAGCCGGCGGGCCGCCTCCGCCGAGGCGAGAACCAGGACCACCGCACCGTCGGCGTAGCCGCTCACCTCCAGCTCGTGCAGCGGCTCGGCCAGCGGCGGGGAGCGCCGCACCTCCTCTGGGGAGAGGACGGCGCCGTATGCGGCAAAGGGATTGCGCAGGGCGTTGCCCCGGTTCTTGACCACCACCTGGGAGCAGACGTCGGGAGAGATCTTGGCCTCGTGGAGGTAGCGGCGCATCTCCAGCCCGGCCACGGCGTGGGGGTTCAGCCGCCGGGGCCGCTCGTAGATGGGATCCATGGCCAGCGCCAGGACCTCCTCGTGGTGCACGATGTTGCTGGCCTTGCTGTGCGCCTCCACCACGGCTACCTCGGCGGCTCCGGAGCGGATCAGCGCGTATGCGGCAGCCAGCCCCTGCAGGCCGTCCCCCGCGATGGTGTGCACGGGACGACGCACCGCACCCAGCTGGTCGGGGGTGTACTCGTCGGTGATGCTGGTGCCCTCGTGGAAGTCCTCGGCGACGGTGACGAAGGTGTCGACATCCCCGGGCCTGACACCAGCGTCCGCGTAGGCACGCGTGGCCGCTTCGAAGATCATCTCCCGGAAGGAGAGGTCGGGCGACACAGGACGCAACGGGGTGAGGCCGACGCCGACAATAGCAACGTGGGTATCCATAGGGTCGGTCCGCGCGAACCGTCTCAATTCCTTCGCCCCCGCCCCCGCCGTTCCCTGTCGCCGCAGGCGCAGGCGGGCGCAAGGCGCGGCTGCGCGCCTGGGAAGGGGCGGCGACGCGAAGGAGCGGGGGCCCCCGCCGCGGAAGAAAGAGGTGTCGACGCTGTCATGGACTTCGCCCTCAGCGAAGAGCACCGGCTCATCCAGGCGGCGGTCCGCGAGTTTGCGGCGAAGGAGATCCTCCCGGTTGCGGCCGACCTGGACCATCACCCTCGCTTCCCCGCGGAGATCATCGCCCGGGCCGCCTCCCTGGGGCTGCTGGGGCTGAATGTGCCGCAGGAGTACGGAGGGGCTGGGCTGGATGGCCTGGCCAACGTCATCGTGCAGGAGGAGCTGGCGCGGGCCTCGGCGGGTGTGCAGACCATCATCACGGTGCAGAACTCCCTGGTGTGCGACCCCATCCTGCGCTTCGGCACCCCCGAGCAGAAGAGCCGCTATCTGCCGCGGCTCGCCACGGGAGAGTGGCTGGGCTGCTACTGCCTCACCGAGCCGGAGGCGGGCTCCGATGCCATGGCGGTGCGGACACGCGCGGAGCAGCGGGACGGCCAGTGGGTGCTCAACGGACGCAAGCTCTTCGTCACCAACGGTCTTGAGGCACAGCTGGCCATAGTCTACGCGCGCAGCGAGCCGGCGCCTGGGGCCCGCGGCATCTCCGCCTTCCTGGTGGAGAAGTCGTTTCCCGGCATCTCGGTGGGCCGGGTGGAGCAGAAGCTGGGGATCAAGTGCTCCTCCACTGTGGAGATCCTCCTCGAGGACTGCCGTGTCCCCGCCGAGAACCTGCTGGGCGAGCGGGGGGAGGGGGCACGCGTGGCCCTCTCCACCCTTGACGGGGGACGTATAGGCATCGCCGCTCAGGCGGTGGGGATCGCCCGAGCCTGCCTGGAGGACTGCGTCGCCCATGCACAGGCGCGGCAGCAGTTCGGCCGTCCGCTGAAGGCGTTCCAGGCCGTGCAGTGGGCGCTGGCGGACATGGCCACGCGCATCGACGCCGCGCGCCTGCTTACCTACCGGGCGGCCTGGCTTCGTGACCGCGGGGACCGCTGCACGGCGGAGGCGGCCATGGCCAAGCTGGTGGCCTCGGAGACGGCCATGTGGGCGGCGCACCGGGCGGTGCAGCTCTTCGGCGGCTACGGCTACATCCAGGATTACCCGGTGGAGCGGTACTTCCGCGACGCCAAGATCACCGAGATCTACGAGGGGACGTCGGAGATCCAGCGCCTGATCATCTCCCGCCAGGTGCTTGACGGGCGCTAGGGGCGTCTTTGGGAGATTTCACACCGCGATCTTGCCAGGGTCCCCGGGAAATTGGCGTCAGCGCATTCCCGGGGTGGGGAAGGAGGGGGCTGTGGACATCGTCGTCTGTCTCAAGCAGGTTGTGGACCCGGAACTGCCCGCGCGCGACTTCGCCATCGACCCGGCCACGCAACGCCAGGTGCGCGAGGGCCGTCCTCTGGTCATCTCCACCTACGACGAGAACGCCCTGGAGGTGGCGCTGCAGCTCAAGGACCGCATCGGCGGCAAGGTGACGGTACTCACGCTGGGGCCGGCCGCCGCTTCCGGGGACGCCATCCGCCTAGCCCTGGCCATGGGGGCGGACGAGGCGGTGGTGGTGGACGACTCCGAGGCGCCCCAGCGGCTGGGCGCGGCGAAGGCCCGCCTTCTGGCCGCAGCCTTGCGGCGCCTGGGCCGCTTCGACCTGGTGCTGTGCGGCTGCGAGTCAGCGGACTGGGTGGAGCGGGTGGTCGGCCCCCTGCTGGCGGAGGCGCTGCAGGCGGCCTGTGTGACCTTCGTCTCCCGTATCGAGCAGGTGGACGGGACGCTGCTGGTGAGGCGGCTGGCGGACGAGGGCTTCCACCTCGTGGAGGTCCGCCCGCCGGCGGTGCTGGCGGTGACCAGCGACGAGAGCAACCGTCCCCGCCTGCCCAAGGTCAAGGACATCATGACGGCGCGGCGCAAGCCCGTGCACACCTGGCCGGTGGCCGAGGTGGCCGGCCAGGCGGGCGAGGAGGGGCCGCTGGAGGTCGAGGTGCGCCAGGTGACACTGCCCGAGCGGACGGCCCGCTGCGAGTTCCTCTCGGGCGACCCCGGGGAGCAGGCCGCGGCGCTGGTGCAGCGGCTGCGCGAGCTGAAGCTGCTGTAGGGAGGAGCAGGACCATGGGCGGAGTGTGCGTCATCGCCACGGCGCTGGAGGGGACCCTGTCGCGGTCGAGCCTGGAACTGGTGGGGAGTGCGCGGGCGCTGCAGCCGCTGGGCCTGGAGACCGCTGCCGCATTGCTGGGCCACGGGCCTGGGCTGGCTGGGGCCGCCGCGGAGCTGCACCGCCATGGGGTGGGTGTGGTATACCGCTGCGACCATCCGCTGCTCACGGCGGGACAGAGCGATGCCGTGCTCGCCGCCTTGCAACCTGTGCTGGCACGGGCGCAGCCCCAGGTCCTCCTGGTGGCGGCGGACACGGTGGGCAGGGAGGTGGCTCCGCGGCTGGCCGCCCGCCTGCGCGCCAGTCTGGCCACGGAGTGCGTGCAGGTGGAGGCCGCCCAGGACGCCATCGTCGCCCGCCGCCAGGTGTACGGGGGGAGGGCGCTGGCGACGCTGGTGCTGCGGGCGCGCCCGGCGGTGCTGTCGGTGAAGCCCCGTGCCCTCGATGTCCCCGACCCGGCACCGGTAGACGGTCGGGTGGAGGACGTCGAAGTCTCCATAGACTCGGAGGCGCTTCCGGCGCGGGTGCGCCAGGTGCTGCGGGAGCAGGCGGAGTTCGGCCTTGAGGAGGCGCAGGTGGTCATCGGCGGCGGGCGGGGCCTGGGTGGGCCCGAGGGGTTTGCCCTGCTGCGGGAGCTCGCCCACCTCATGGGCGGCGCGGTGGGCGCCTCCCGGCCGCCCACGGATGCGGGCTGGGTGCCTGTGAGCTGGCAGATCGGCCAGACCGGCAAGACCATCCGGCCCGCGCTCTACATCGCCGTGGGCATCTCCGGGGCCACCCAGCACATCGCTGGCGTGTCGGGCTCACGGACCATCGTCGCCATCAACCGTGACCCCGAGGCGCCCATCTTCTCGGTGGCGCACCTGGGGATCGTGGGGGACTATCGGGAGGTGGTACCCGCCCTCATCGCCAGAGTGAAGGAGCTGAGAGGCACGTAACCCGCCGGCCCTGCCGTGGCCGCAGTGGAGGCGCAGACCCTGATCACGCCAACCCGAGAGGTCTTCTGGAACGTTCCCCCCGCCGGCGTGGTCGTTATGTACCTGCTGGCCTTTGCCGCGCTGGGAGTCTTCGCCTACGGCCTGGCGCGGCACGTGCGAATGTGGCGCCGAGGCCGGCCCGCTATGCGGCTGCACCCGGTGGGACCGCGGCTGGCCGCGGTGGTGCGGCATGTGCTGGCCCACGGGCGGCTGCTTGTCGACCGGGTGGCCGGGGTATACCACCTGGCCTTCTTCTGGGGGTTCGTCGCCCTCTTTGCCGGCACCACCGTCGTCTTCATCCATCAGGACCTCCACCTGCGGATCATGCAGGGGCCATTCTACCTGTACTTCCAGTCGGCGACGCTGGACGTGATGGGGGTGGTTGCCACAGCAGGAGTGACCGCCGCGCTTGTGGCGCGATACCTGTTGCGGGTGCCCCGCCTGCGCCGGGGCGTTCTCGCCGACGCTGTCATCCTCTGGCTGTTCGCCCTCATCCTCGTCAGCGGGTTCCTGGTGGAGGGGTTGCGCATCGCCGGCACCGCCGACCCCTGGGCGGCTTGGTCTCCCGTGGGCCACGGCGTGGCCCGTCTGGTGCGGGCGATCGGCATGAGCGAGGCGGCGGTCCGCCTCAGCCACTCCTGGCTGTGGTGGGTTCACTTCGCCCTGGCCATGGTCTTCATCGCCTACATCCCCTTCTCCAAGCTGTTCCACCTGGTGCTGGCTCCCTTGAACACCTACCTGCAGCCTCTGCAGAACCCTGGCGGCGTTAGCCTCATCGACTTCGAACGCAGCGAGCGCTTCGGTGCCTCCGCTTTCACCGACCTGACATGGAAGGATCTGTTCGACCTGGACGTCTGCACCGAGTGCGGACGCTGTACTGCCGTCTGTCCGGCCAGCACTACCGGTAAGCCGCTCTCGCCGATGAACGTCATCCTTGACCTGCGGGACGAAATGACTCGCAGCGCTGGCGCTTCTCGCCGCCTCCTGGCCGGATCGGTGATCAAGCCCGAGGCGCTGTGGGCGTGTACAACCTGCCTGGCCTGCATGGAGGCATGCCCCGTCTTCATCGAGCACGTGCCCAAGATCGTGGAACTGCGGCGGCACCTGGTCATGGAGCAGGCCAGTATCCCCGAGACCATGGCGGATGCGCTGCGCAGCCTGGAGGTTCGAGGGCATCCCTTCCGTGGCGCGGCGCTGTCCCGTACGGCCTGGGTGGAAGGCGTGGACGTGCGGCGCCTGGCGCAGGGGCAGGGAGCGGAATGGCTCCTCTGGGTGGGTTGTGCCGCGGCCCTGAACGAGCGGAACCACCCTCCGCTGCGGGCGCTGCTGCGGGCGCTGGCCGCTGCGGGAGTGGAGGTGGGGATCCTGGGTGAGGAGGAGACGTGCACCGGCGACCCGGCGCGGCGCATGGGCAACGAGTACCTTTTCCAGACCATGGCCCGGCAGAACATCGAGACGCTGGCGCGCTACGGCGTGACGAAGATCGTCACCCTCTGCCCGCACTGTTACAATACCTTCAGGCACGAGTACCCGCAGCTGGGAGGCCGCTACGAGGTGTGGCACCACACGCAGCTGCTGGCCAGGCTTATCGACGAGGGGCGCATCAAACCAGGCGGCGCCGTCGCCGCCACCATCACCTTCCACGACCCCTGCTACCTGGGCCGGCACAACGGGGAGTACGAGGCGCCTCGGCGGGTCCTGGGCGCGGTGGCCACGGGAACCGTGGAGATGGCCCAGTGTCGGGAGCACAGCTTCTGCTGCGGGGCCGGCGGCGGTCTCTACTGGGCGGAGGAAAGGGTGGGGCAGCGGGTGAGCCACGTGCGTGCGCGCCAGGCGGCGGACACCGGTGCTCAGGTGGTGGCCACCGCCTGCCCCTTCTGCCTGCTCATGCTGGAGGACGCCGCCGCAGCCGTGGAGTCGCCGGTCCGCCCCATGGACGTGGCGGAGCTGGTGGGCCGCGCCCTGGCTGAGGGGTCTTGAGACGGAGATGGCGGAGGGTTCTTGAGATGGTTACGCAGGCGCGCCGTCCCACCGTGCCCCGGGAGACGCTCTCGGGGATTCCGCTGAAGGTGGTCTACCGGCCGGAGGATGTGGCCGAGCTGGACTACGGGCGGGACTTGGGGGACCCCGGAGCCTACCCCTTCACCCGCGGTATCCATCCCGACATGTATCGCGGCCGGCTGTGGACCATGCGGCAGTTTGCCGGCTTCGGCACCGCTGAGGACGCCAACCGGCGCTTCCACTACCTTCTGCAGATGGGTCAGACCGGCCTCTCCGTGGCCTTCGACATGCCCACGCTGATGGGCTACGACTCCGACCACCCGCGGGCGCTGGGGGAGGTGGGGCGGGAGGGGGTGGCCATCGACTCCCTGGCCGACATGGAGATCCTGCTGGACGACATCCCCCTGGACCAAGTCACCACCTCCATGACCATCAACGCCCCGGCCAACGTCTTGCTGGCCATGTACGTGGCGGTGGCGGACCGGCGGGGGATTCCCCGGGAGCGCATCGGGGGGACCACGCAGACGGACATGCTCAAGGAGTTCATCGCCCAGAAGGAGTGGATCGTCCCCCCGCGGGCCAGCATGAAGCTGATTCAGGACATGCTGGTCTTTGGCGCGCGCGAGCTGCCCCGGTGGAACATCATCAGCATCAGCGGCTACCACATGCGGGAGGCGGGGGCCACCGCGGTGCAGGAGCTGGCCTTCACCCTGGCGGACGGCATCGCCTACGTGCAGGCCGGCATCGACGCCGGCCTGGAGGTGGACGAGTTCGCCCCGCGGCTCTCATTCTTCTTCGACTGCCACGTGGACTTCTTCGAGGAGATCGCCAAGTTCCGCGCGGCGCGGCGCATGTGGGCCCGGATCATGAGGGAGCGCTTTGGCGCCAGAAACCCTCGCTCCTGGTGGCTGCGCTTCCACACCCAGACCGCCGGGGTCAGCCTTACGGCGCAGCAGCCGCTGAACAACGTGGCCCGCGTGGCCCTGCAGGCTCTGGCTGCGGTGCTGGGGGGCACCCAGTCGCTGCACACCAACTCCATGGACGAGACCTACGCCCTACCGACGGAGGAGGCGGTGACCGTGGCCCTGCGCACGCAGCAGATCATCGCCTACGAGTCCGGGGTGGCCGCCGTCGCCGACCCCCTGGGAGGGGCGTACTTCGTGGAGGCCCTCACCGCCGAGGTGGAGCGGCAGGCCTGGGAGTACATTCGCCGCATCGACGACCTGGGTGGCATGGTGGCGGCGGTGGAGGCAGGCTTCCCGCAGCGGGAGATCGCCGAGGCTGCCTACCGGTACCAGCAGCAGCTGGAGCGTCAGGAGAAGGTCATCGTCGGGGTGAACGCCTTCGCCCAGGCGGAGGAGCGGCCCATCGAGATCCTGCGCATCCCCCCCGACGTGGAGCGGCGACAGGTGGAGCGGACCCGCCGGGTACGGGCGCAGCGGGACCAGGTGCGCACCCTGGCCGCCCTGGCCCGGCTGCGGGAGGTGGCGCAGGCGGGCGGCAACACCATGTACGCCATCGTGGACGCGGTGAAGGCCGAGGCCACGCTGGGCGAGATCTGCGACGTCCTCCGTCACGTCTACGGCGAGTACCGGGAGATGGCCGTCATCTAGGGAGGACGGGAGGCCCGATGGGCAACGGGAAGATCCGCATCCTGATCGCCAAGCCGGGGCTGGACGGGCACGACCGCGGGGTGAAGGTCGTGGCCCGCGCCCTGCGCGACGCCGGATTCGAGGTGATATACACCGGGCTGCACCAGACCCCGGAGATGATTGTGAACAGCGCCATCCAGGAGGACGTGGACGCCATCGGGCTGTCCATCCTCTCCGGCGCGCACAACACCCTCTTCCCGAGGATCCTGGAGCTGCTGAGGCAGCGCGGCGCGGAGGACATCGTGGTCTTCGCGGGGGGGATCATCCCCGAGGAGGACGTGGCCCCGCTCAAGCAGGCCGGGATCGCCGAGATCTTCACCCCGGGGACCTCCCTGCAGGCCATCGTGGACTGGGTGCGCCAGCACGTCAGCCCGCGGGGGGTCAAAGCCTGAGGGTGCGCGCCGGGCCGCTGGCGGAGGGTGAGGCCGTTCTCCTCCTCGACCGGCGTGGCCGCCGCTACCTGGTGGTCCTGCAGGCCGGGCGCGTCCACGACCTCCGGGGAGGGAAGCTGCCACTGGACGCGCTGATCGGGCAGGAGGAGGGCATCACCGTGGCCACCTCCCGGGGGGAGCGGGTGCTTGTGCTGCGCCCTACTCTGGCCGAGTTCGTCCTGGAGATGCCCCGAGGGGCGCAGGTGATCTATCCCAAGGACCTGGGCGTCCTGTTGCTTTGGGGAGATGTCTACCCGGGAGCCACGGTGCTGGAGGCGGGCACCGGCTCGGGCGCGCTGACCATGACCCTGCTGCGCGCCGTGGGGCCATCCGGCCGTGTGATCTCCTACGAGGTGCGGGAGGACTTCGCCCGCCAGGCCCAGCGCAACATCGAAAGGCTGCTCGGGCCCGTGGAGAACTTGACCCTGCGGGCGCACGACATCTACACCGGGATTCCCGACCGGCCTGTGGACCGGCTCTTCCTGGACCTGCCCGAGCCCTGGCGGGTGGTGGCGCATGCGGCGGAGGCGCTGCGCCCCGGCGGGGTCTGGGTCTCCTACGTGCCCACGGTGCCGCAGGTGGAGCAGACGGTGGCGGCGCTGCGGGCGGAGAGCCGATTCGCCTTCAGCGAGACCGTGGAGACGCTGCTGCGTCCCTGGCACATCGACGGTCAGAGCGTCCGCCCCGCGCACCGCATGGTTGCCCACACGGGATTCATCACCACCGCGCGGCGGGTGGCGGGGAGGGGGTGAAGGATGGCGCGGGTGGAGGCGTCGGTGGTCATAGCCGCCCCGGTGGACCAGGTCTACGCGCGGGCCAGGGCGGTGGAGGACTTCCCCCACTTTATGCCCGACCTGGAGAGCGTGGAGGTCCTGGAGCGGTGGGACGGCAACACGGTCACCCGCTGGGTCGGTGTGGTCCAGGGGCGGAAGATCCGATGGGTGGAGGAGGACCTCTGGGACGACGCAGCGCACCGCTGCACCTTCCGCCAGCGGGAGGGGGACTTCAGCCGCTACGAGGGAACGTGGGCCTTCGAGCCGGTGGCGGGGGGGACGCGCACCACGGTGACGGTGGACTTCGAGATGGACATACCGCTGGCCGGGCCGCTGATCAGCACCCTGCTGCGCACCTTGATGCGCAAGAACGTGGAGGGTATGCTGAGGGCATTGAAGGAGCACATCGAGCGCCCGCAGACGCCGCAGGCAGAGGAGAAGCGCTGAGGAGGTGGACGATGAGTGAGTGGCTGAACATGCACCTGCGCTCCCTGGTGGGGCGCTACCTGAACAACGAGCGGGGACAGGACGTCCTGGTCTGGCTGATCGTGCTCTTCGTCCTCTGGCTGGTGCTGGCCGGCCGGCGCGTGGTGGTGCAGTAGGGAGCCGCGGTCATGGCAGCCTGCGCATGCTCACGGAGAGGCAGGAGGTGAACGGCGTGGTACCGTGGTGGGAGGTGGTGGTGCGGCAGGCGCTGGCCCGCCTGCGACGGGAGGAGGGGCAGGCGGAGATCGTCATCGCCCTGATCCTGTTCATCGTGATCCTCATGCTGGCGGGGCGCCGCGTCGTCGTGCAGTAGGGCGGCGGCCCCGGTCAAGGTTGGGAAGCCGCAGCGACAGGCTGCGGCTTCTTCGTCTCTGCCCTCTGCGGAGGGGGCAGTGCCGCGGCGGGCGTCGGAGAAAGTCGTCCTGGGATAACGGAATCTATATGATGAGGCTTCTTATGCGTACGGCCGTCACCGTCCCCATAGCCCAGCCCATCATCGGCCAAGAGGAGCGTAGGCGGATTCTGGAGGTCCTGGCGTCGGGGATCCTCGTGGCCGACCGGATGGTGCGCGAGTTCGAGGATGCCTTTGCCACCTACCTAGGCGTGCCCCACGCCGTGGCTACGTCCTCCGGGACCACGGCGCTGCAGGTGGCCCTGGAGGCGCTGGGTATCGGCGCCGGCGACCGGGTCGTTACCACCCCCTTCACCTTCGCGGCCACCAGCCACGCCGTCGTCCATGCGGGGGCGCGGCCGGTCTTCGCCGACGTGGACCCGCGGACTTTCAACCTGGACCCGGCCGCGGTGGAAGTGGCGGTGCGAGAAAGCGGCGCACGCGCCTTGATCGTGGTGCACCTCTTCGGCCTGCCCTGCGACATGGCGGCCATGGGCGAGATCGTACGGCGGCACCACCTGCTGTTGATCGAGGACTGCGCCCAGGCCCACGGGGCCGCCTTTCAGGGACGCAAGGTGGGGACGTTCGGCCACGCGGCGATCTTCAGCTTCTACCCTACAAAGAACATGACCACGGGCGAGGGCGGGATGATCGTCACCGCCGATCCGGAGGTGGCCCGCCGGGCGCGCCTGCTGGTGGACCCGCGCTTTGGCGGGGAGTACGTCTACGACGTCATCGGCTACAACTTCCGCATGACGGACGTGGCCGCGGCCATGGGGCTGCCGCAGCTACGCCGCCTGGACGGGCACAACGCCGCGCGGCGGAGGAACGCGCACTTACTCACCGAGGCGCTGCAGGATCTGGAGTGGCTGCAGGTCCCCCTGGAGCCGGCGGGCACATATCACGTGTACACGCAGTACACGGTGCGCGTCCGGGAGCGGGAGGCGTTCATGGCCCACCTGACGGAGGAGGGGATCGGGCACAAGATCTTCTACCCTCTGCTCATTCCCCACACGCCCGCCTACCGGCGGCTGGGCTACGGCGGAGCCTTCCCCGCGGCGGAGACCCTGACCAGGGAGGTTCTCTCCCTGCCGGTGCACCCCGCGCTGTCGCCGGACGATCTGCAACGGATCATCGACGCCGTCCGGCGCTTCCGCCCCCGATGAACCGCGTGCGCCTGGCAGTGGTGGGGCTGGGGCAGTGGGGGCGACACCACGTGCGCATCCTGGCCCAGCTCCCCGGGGTGGACCTGGTGGGCGTTGTCGACCGGGACCGCCGCGAGGCGGCGCACCTGGCGCAGCGCTTCGAGACGCGACCCTACACTGATTACCGGGAGCTGCTGGGCAAGGTGCAGGCGGTCTCCATCGCCGTGCCCACGGCGCTGCACTACCAGATGGCGCGGGACTTCCTGGAGGCGGGTTCGCACGTGCTGGTGGAGAAGCCGATGACGGTGACCGCGGAGGAGGCAGCGCACCTGGTGGAGCTCGCCGCACGGAGGGAGCGCCTGCTGCTGGTGGGACACATTGAGCGCTTCAAGCCGGCCGTGCAGCGCCTCTTCCGCCTGGTGCGCGAGCCGCTGGCTGTCGAGGCGCGGCGGATGCGCCCCTACGACCCCGGGCGGACCATGGACGTGGGCGTGGTCATGGACCTGATGATCCACGACGTGGACATCGTCCAGTCCCTGGTGCCCGGCCGATTCGAGGAGCTGCAGGCCATCGGCGTTTGCGTGCACAACTCCCACGAGGATCTGGCGGCGGCGAGGCTGCGCAGCAGCAGCGGCTGCCTGGTTGCCCTGACGGCCAGCCGGGTGGCAGCGCGGAAGACGGCGGAGCTGGAAGTGACCATGCCCGACCGCAGCGTGCACCTGGATCTGCTGAGGCAGACCATCACCATTCAGCACTTCAGCGGGGAGATGCAGCGCATCACCGTGGAGGGCGAGGAGCCGCTGGAGCTGGAGCTGCGCCACTTCGTGGAGTGTGTGCGAGGTCAGGCCCAACCCCTGGTCAGCGGGGAGGACGGCCTGCGCTCCCTGCAGGTGGCCGAGGCGCTTCTGGGTCGGATGGTGCAGATTCGGCCGCCGGTGCACGTCTAGGGTGCCCGCCTCCTGGCAGACGTTGCAGGTCCAGAGCGCCGCCCGCATTGACCTGGTGGACATCACCGCGCGTGTCGCAGCACTGCTTCCCGCCGGGGCGGAAGGGGCCCTGGTCCTCTTCACGCCCCACACCACCGCGGCGTTGCTGGTGAACGAGCACGAACCGGGCCTGCTGCAGGACCTGCGGGCCTGGCTTGAGCGCCTCGCGCCTGAGGCGGAGCCCTACGTACACAACCGGGTGGACGACAACGCCGACGCCCACCTGCGGGCCGTGGCCCTGGGGCCCTCCCTGGTCGTGCCGGTGGCAGGGGGGAGGCTGGCGCTGGGCCGCTGGCAGCGCATCTTCCTGGTGGAGCTGGACGGGCCGCGCTCGCGGCAGGTGCGGCTGCGGCTGCTGGCCTAGCCCCGGGCGAGGCTGCGCAGCAATTCCTGGGCATGCTCCTAGGGGCGGACGACGACGCAGGCGGTGACAGAGGCCACCCCGTCGATCTTCTTCAGCTCCTCTGCGAGCATGGGGAAGCCCCGGGTCCCCTCCATCTGGGCGATGGCGATGATGTCCACCTCGCCCATGGTCACCACCGCCTCGGTGATCCCAGGCACCCTGCGCACGGCTCGGGCAACTTCCGCGGGGGTCCTGTGCCCGAGCGTGATCAGGAAGTAGGCGGTCTCCAGCACATCCTCATGCTATAGTAAAGCAGTGATTCCGGGGAAGGTTCCCCCCGCGCTGCTCCGCCGCCTCGTCTATCCCCACCTGACCCATCGGCCGGATGTGCTGGTCGCCGCCGGCATCGGGCAGGACAGCGCCGTCTTGGACTTCGGGGCTCACGTCTGCGTCGCCACCTGCGACCCCATCACCGGCGCGGTGCGGCACCTGGGGCGCCTGGCGGTGCACGTGGCCTGCAACGATGTGGCCGCCACCGGCGCCGAGCCCGTGGCTCTGTTGCTCACCCTCCTCCTGCCGCCGCAGGCGCGGGAGGAGGACCTGGAGACGATCATGCGAGAGGCCGGGCAGGCCGCCGCTGCCATGGGCGTGGCCATCGCCGGCGGACACACGGAGGTCACCCCGCGAGTGGCGGAGACCGTCGCCGTCGTCACCGCCATCGGCCGCGCACCGCGCGATGCCTACGTGCACGCGGCAGGGGCGCGGCCCGGCGACGCCCTCCTCCTGACCAAGGCCGCGGGCATCGAGGGGACGGCCATCCTGGCCACGGACCTGGCGGAGCGCCTGGACGGGCCGGTCCCCCGCCAGGTCCTGGAGCGGGCGCGGCGCTTCATCGACGAGGTGAGCGTGCTCCCCGAGGGGCGGGTGGCGGTGCGCGCGGGGGCGACGGCTATGCACGACGTCACGGAGGGCGGGGTGCTCACCGCAGCCTGGGAGCTCGCCGAGGCCTCCGGACTGGGGGTGACGGTGCGGGCGGACGCCGTGCCCGTGCGCCCGGAGACCGCGGCCATCTGCGCGGCGCTTGGGGCGGATCCGCTGTTGCTCATAGGCAGCGGGGCGCTGCTGGTCACCACGCGCGATCCGGAAGCGACGCTGGCGGCGCTGCGAGCTGCCGGCATCCCTGCGGCGCACATCGGAACCATGCAGGCGGGGGAGCGGGTGGTGCAGCAGGGGGGCCGGCTGCGGGCGCTGGCACCGGCTCCGCGGGACGAGCTGTGGCGCATCCTGGAGGAATACACCCCCCGGGGATCTTCCTGACACCCCTCCTCCTGTTGATCGCTTTTCCCTTGACGGGATCAGGAAAAGGCACAAAATAGTACCGAATTACTACCTCGGGTAGCCCGATGGGTGGATGGGGATCGCGGCAAGACCTGCTGATCTCCGGCCAACGTGCCCCTGCCGATTCAGGGCAAACCACGACGCTCTACGCCCCAGCCACGCAGGAACCGCTCGCTGAGGTCGCCGTCGCGGGACCTTCCGATGTGGAGCGTGCGGTGGAAGACGCCCATCGGGCCTTTGCGACGGGTCCCTGGCGTCGGCTGAATCCCCGCGAGCGGGGGCGTCTTCTCCTCAACCTTTCACGTCTCATCCGGGACCATGCCGAGGCGCTTGCGCGCACGGAGAGTCGCAACGTCGGCAAACCGATCCGGGAGGCACGTGAGGAGGTTTCTCTTGCCGCTGATTGCTTCGAGTACTACGCGGGCGTCACTACCAAAGTCGGTGGCCACAGCGCACCGGTAGCCGCGCCCGGCATCAGCGTTACCTTCCGCGAACCGCTAGGGGTCTGCGCCCTCATCGTCCCGTGGAACTTCCCCATCGCCGTCACCGCCTGGAAGGTGGCCCCGGCCCTGGCCATGGGGAACACCGTGGTGGTGAAGCCGGCCACCCAGACACCCCTCACCGCCCTGTACCTTGGCGAGCTGGCGCTTGAGGCGGGGGTCCCGGCGGATGTCCTCAACGTGATCACGGGTTCTGGAAGCATCGTGGGGGAGGCTCTGGTCCGCCACCCGCTGGTCCGCAAGGTTTCCTTCACCGGCTCCACGGAGGTGGGGAAGGGCATCATGCGGCTGGCCTCGGATGGGGTCAAGCGAGTCACCCTGGAGCTGGGTGGCAAGTCGGCCAACATTGTCTTCGCCGATGCGGATCTCGACCGAGCCCTTCCCGCCGCAGCGTGGAGTGCCCTGGGGAACGCCGGCCAGGACTGCTGCGCGCGGAGCCGGCTGCTTGTTGAGCGCAGGGTCTTCGACTCCTTCGTGGAGCGCCTTGCCGACCTCGTTCGGCGTATCCGTCTGGGGGACCCACTGGAGGAGGAGACGGAGATGGGACCCCTGGTCACCCTTTCCCACCGAGCAGGGGTCCTGACCTATATCGACATCGGCAAACGAGAAGGGGCGACCCTCCTTTGCGGAGGCGATGTTCCAGGGGAGGGTCCTCTGGCACGGGGAGCTTACCTGAGGCCGGCCATCTTTGTGGACGTGAAGCCTCACTTGCGCGTCATGCAGGAGGAAATCTTCGGTCCTGTCATCTGCGCGATGCCCTTCGACACTGAAGAGGAGGCCGTCGCCGTTGCAAACGACAGCCTTTATGGGCTTTCTGGCTCGGTCTGGACGCGGGATGTCGGACGCGCCATGAGGGTCGCGCGCGCGCTGGAGACGGGGGTTCTTTCTATCAACTCCAGCCACAGCGTGCACCTGGAGGCACCTTTCGGAGGTGTCAAGCAAAGCGGCGTGGGACGCGAGTTGGGACTTGCCGTGCTGGATCACTACTCAGAGTGGAAGAGCGTTTTCATCAGCACACAGTCCTGAGATCAGCACTGCAAAAGCCGGGGCTTCATCGCTCGCGGCCACCATAGCCGCAACTGCTCTCGCCGGGCTCGGAAAGGAAGCGCACGCTCAGGCGCCGAAGAGCCCGAAAATCAAGTGGCGGCTACAGACGTACGCGGGGACAACTCTGGGTCAGCATGTCATCAAGCCCTCCATCGATGCCTTCAACATCGCGGCCAACGGCGAGATGGTGATAGAGCTGTACTACGCCGATCAGATTGTGCCGCAGGGTGAGCTTATCAGGGCGCTGCAGCGGGGGATCCTGGACGCGGTGCAGACCGACGAGGATTCCGCGCAGTCCCCGGTGGACGTCTCCATATTTGGGGCTTACTTTCCTTTCGCCACGACATACTCGCTGGACGTGCCCACGCTGTGGCGATGGTATGGCCTGGACAAGATCTGGCAGGAAGCCTATGCCAAGGTGCCAAACGTCACGTGGCTTAGCACGGGCTCCTGGGACCCCTGCAACTTCGCGACCACCAAGCCCATCAGATCCCTCAAGGACCTCAAGGGGCTTCGGGTTTACATGTTCCCGACGGGAGGCCAGTTCATGCGACGTTTCGGGGTGATCCCGGTCTCGCTGCCCTACGAGGACGTGCAGATGGCCATCCAGACAGGGGAGCTGGACGGGGTGAGCTGGTCTGGCATCACCGAGGTCTACACCGTCGGCTGGGCCGACGTGACCAAGTACTACTTGACCAACCCGATCTCCGGTGCCTGGGCGGGATCGTACCTGGTCAACACAAAGCGTTGGGAGGCGCTGCCGAAGCATCTCCAGGAGCTGTTCAAGCTGTGCATCGATAGCTCCCACTACTACCGTCTCCACTGGTACTGGTGGGGCGAAGCCCACTACAGGGTCAAAGGCGGCAAGCTGAAGCTCACCTCTATCCCCGAGTCTGAGTGGAACACCGTTCGGAAGGAGGCTCTCAAGTTCTGGGACGAGGTGGCCAAGAAGAGCCCGAGGACGGCCAGGGTGGTCAAGATCCTGAAGGAGTACAACGAGATCATGACCAAGGCCGGTCCTCCGTACCGCTACGCCTGAGCCCTCTGCGGCGGCAGCTTTGCTGAAACGCTGACCGGTCGCAGGGAACTTGCAGCCGGTCCCGCCGGGGCATCCCACGGATTTGCGGGAGGCTTGAGGTTCGGCCGCCTCGGCGAGGGGGTGAGTACGCATGAGTGAGCGGATCCTCGCGGCAGAGGATGCCCTGAAACTGGCAAATGAGAGGAAAATGCCAGGGGCTATCATCCTCTATGTGCGCCTTGTGGAGAGGCTCGGGCGTGCATCGGGCGTACTTGCCATGATCCTCACGTTCGTCCTGGGTGGAATATTGGTCGAATCGTCTTTCGCTCGTGTCGTATTTGGCGTCTCCCACATTTGGAGCGTGGAGATGGCGCAATTTGTCATGGCTGCATACTACCTCTTGGGCGGCGCCCTTTCGGAACAGGACGACTGTCACGTGCGTATGGATCTGTTCTACAGCCGCCTGTCGCCGAGGGGTAGGGTCATCATGGACTGCTTCACCGCTCCGATTCTGATCTTCTATCTGGGGTCTCTCTTCGCAGGCGGCATCAGTAGCAGCCATTGGGCGGTTGCCAACGACCAGGTCAACTATTCTCCCTGGGCGCCCCCCATGGCTCCGATCAAGATCGTCATGACCGTCGGAATTGGGATGATGCTGCTGCAGGTTATCGCCCGCTTTTTCAAGGATCTTGGCGCAGGCTACGGGGAGATCTCTTGGATGAGCTACAATGCCATCGCTCTATTGATGTTTTTCTCAATGATGGCATTGCTGGCCACGGGCCAGCGCATGTACGGAGTGATCGGTTTCGTTGGGATAGGGTCCTCACTGGCTTTGTGGGGTTCGTCCACTTCCTCGCTGCCGTTCGATGCGGCCATCACGACCCTAAACTGGTATCCGCTCCTGACCCTGCCCATGTTTGTCTTTATGGGTTACATGTTTGCGGAGACCGGCATCGCGGACGACCTCTACCGGATGTTTCACGTCTGGTCGGGCCCCGTCCGAGGGGGGCTCGCCATCGGGACCATAGGCATGATGGTGGTCATAGCCGCCATCAACGGTCTGAGCGTGGCCGGGCTGGCCATTGGGGCCACAGTGGCCCTGCCGGAGATGCTGCGCCGCGGCTACGGCAAGGTCATGGTCACTGGGGTAATCCAGGCAGGGAGCACGTTGGGCATCATGATCCCGCCCAGCGTGGTCCTCGTGCTCTACGGGATGATCGCCCGCGTGCCGGTGGGAAAACTCTGGTTCGCAGGGATCCTCCCGGGGTTGCTTCTTGGATTTCTCTTCATGCTGTATGTTTTGGTTCGCTGCTGGATTCAGCCCGCCATCGGACCGGCGTTGCCCCTGGAGGAACGCCTGCAAATCACATGGAGGGAGAGGTTCCGACTGCTGCGAGCCGGGATCATACCGCTTGCCATATTCGTCTCGATGACCGGGCTGTTCCTGGCCGGGATCACCAGCCTCGTCGAATCTTCGGCGATCGGCATGTTAGGCACGACCTTGGCCGCCATGATCAGGCGCAGGCTCACATGGAAGACCATGTGGCAGGCCACCCGAAAGACACTGGGCGCCAGCGCGGTGTTCATGTGGATCATTCAGGCAGCGCTGTTGTTCTCGGCGGTCTTTGACGGGCTTGGCGCCGGACACGCCCTGGAGGATTTCTTCATCAAGAAGTGGCACCTTTCCCCATGGGCGATAGTGGCGATGATGCAAGCCTCGTTCCTGTTCATGGGTACGTTCCTCGACGATACGGCCATGTTGGTGATAGTCGCCCCGCTCTACGTGCCGCTAATTGCGAAATTAGGTTTTGATCCCGTGTGGTATGGAATTCTCTACACGATCACCTGCCAGATCGCTTACATGACACCGCCTTTCGGCTACAACCTTTTCCTGATGCGCGCCATGGCTCCCCCGGAGATCAGCCTGGCTGACATCTACCGTTCCATCGTCCCGTTCGTGTTGGTCATGATCGTCGGCCTTGTAATCGTCATGATATTCCCGCAGATTGCAACTTTTCTGCCGGAGCTGTACTTCAGACGGTAGGACGTGAAGGAGCGAGTGCAGAGAAGGCAACGGTTGGCAGTGGAGGGGGTTCAAGAAGCAACCCTGATGCAGGAGGCGGTTGTCCTTCATGGGCACGCAGACGAAGGCTGATCTTCCCCGATTGCGAGGAATGCTGGACCTCGACACCCTCGCCCAGATGGTGCGGGGGGAGAGCGTGGAGACGGTGGTCACGGCCTTCCCGGACATGTACGGTCGACTGGTTGGGAAGCGCATAACCGGGAACTTCTTCCTGAACAACGTAGTGGAAGAGGGAGTTCACGCTTGCAATTACCTGCTGGCCTGTGATATGGAGATGGATCCTGTCCCCGGTTATGCCTTCGCCAGTTGGGCCTCGGGCTATGGGGACTTCCGGCTCATTCCGGACCTTTCCACGCTGCGCATGGCGTCGTGGCTGGACAAGACCGCTATCGTCCTGTGCGACGTCTACGAAGAGGAGCGGGACGCCCTGGTCGAGATTGCACCGCGTACGATCCTGCGGCGCCAGCATGAGCAGGCTGCCGCCATGGGTTACGCCGTGATGGGAGGATCGGAGCTGGAACTTTACGTCTTCAAGGACTCTTACGAGGAGGCGGCACGGAAGCACTACATCGGCCTCGAGCCCGCCGGGCGGTACATCGAGGACTACCACATCCTGCAGGGGACCAAGGAGGAGCCCCTCATCGGGCTGATCAGGCACCACCTGGAAAGGTCGGGAATCGCCGTGGAGTTCTCCAAAGGGGAGTGGGGGCCGGGCCAGCAGGAGATCAACCTGCGCTACGCTGATTTCCTGGAGACCGCGGACCGACACACCCTGTTCAAGCACGCCGCCAAGGAGATCGCCTGGCAACAGGGTGCCTCCGTGACGTTCATGGCCAAATGGGACGAGCGGTTCGCAGGGTCAAGCACTCACATTCACGCCAGCGTCTGGGACCGGAGCGGCACGCAGCCGTTGTTTCCAGGCGATGAGCCTTTTGGTCCGCTCTCCACCTCCCACCTGTTCCGGTGGTTCCTCGGCGGGTGGATGGCGCACATCCATGAAGTGTTTGCCTTCTACGCACCCTACCCCACGTCGTACAAGCGGTATGTGGCGGGATCGTTTGCGCCAACGCGGATCGCCTGGAGCTATGACAACCGAACGTCAGGGTTCCGCATCGTGGGACATGGCCCTTCCCTCCGGATCGAGTGTCGCGCACCGGGTGCCGACGTCAATCCTTATCTGGCGTTCGCCGCCACCCTCGCGGCCGGGTTGGACGGGATTAGGAACCAGATTGAGCCTCCCGCCATGTTCGCGGGGGACGCCTACGCTGCCCGTGAGCTCCCTCAGGTGCCTAGGTCCCTGCCAGAGGCGATCCGCGAGCTTGACCAGAGCACCTGGGCAAGGCAGACCTTTGGTGAAGCCGTGGTTGACCACTACCTGCATTTCTTCCGGACGGAACAGCGCAAGTTCGATGAGGTCGTCACGCAGTGGGAACGCGCCAGGTACTTTGAGAGAGCGTAGCGGCCCTGGAGGCCGAAGGGTTGGACGACCGCAGGGCGATGAGGAGGCGTGACCCAATGCGCCTGGTAGGTAAGGTAGTCCTGATCACCGGTGCCGGAAGTGGGATCGGACGGGAGTCCGCGCTGCTCTTTGCAAGAGAAGGTGCCAGAGTGGTCGTGGTAGATCTCAATGAGCAGGGTGCAGAGGAGACGGTGGCATGCATACGCCAGGGAGGGGGGGAAGCGGCCTTTTTCCGGGCGGACGTCTCTCGCGCGTCTGATGCCGAGGCCATGGTCACCTTTGCGGAGACCACGTATGGAAGGCTCGATGTGCTCTTCAACAATGCAGGGATCTTCCATCCAGAGGACGGGTCCGTTCTCGAGACCGATGAACGGATCTGGGACCTGGTGATCAACGTCAACCTGCGTGGGGTCTTCCTGGGGTGCAAGTATGGCATCCCCGCTCTGCTCAGGGCGGGCGGCGGGTCCGTGATCAACACCGCATCCTTCGTGGCACTGATGGGTTCCGCGGTCCCCCAGATCGCATACACCGCGAGCAAGGGTGGCGTGCTGGCTCTGACCCGAGAGATCGCCGTAGAATTCGCGCGACGCAACATTCGGGCAAACGCGTTGTGCCCTGGCCCGGTAGAGACCCCTCTGCTCGCACAGCTCCTTTCTGATCCGGTGCGACGCCAGCGACGACTGGTGCACGTCCCGGCCGGTCGGTTCGCCTCCGGCGAGGAGATCGCTCGTGCAGCCCTCTTCCTGGCCAGCGATGAATCCTCATACATCAATGGAGCTGCGTTCGTCGTGGACGGAGGAATCACCGCGGCATACCTTACCCCGGAGTAAGGAAGTTGGTGGAAGGCTATCCTGCGAAGCTGTTCACACCGGTTCGGTCGCAGAACGCGCTGGAGGAGACCGTCGACCGTGTCGCCAAGGTCATCAAAGCGCGCCTGGTACGGATAGGCGACCAGCTCCCTCCGGAGCGCGAGCTGGCGCAGCAGCTGGGGGTCAGCCGGTCTACCCTGCGGGCTGCCCTGGGTATCCTCGTCAATGCAGGTTACCTGGAGGTACGCCGAGGGCGCAGGGGCGGAACCTTCGTTGCCCGCTGGCCAGAGGCCCCGCGGATGAAGGAGCGCTATGCGATCTTGAGCCGCATCCGACACGAAATACCGGCGATCCTTGATTTCCGGCGAGCCATCGAGCCGACCGCTGCAGAGCTGGCTGCCGAGCGTGCGACGGCGTCGGAGGTGCGTGGGCTGTCCCAGATCCTTACCGCCCTGCGGGGGGTGGAGCGAAACTTCACGGTCTACCGCGCATACGACGCAAGGTTCCACGTGGAGATTGCCAGCGCTGCCAAGAGCCCGCTCATCCTGGATAGCGTCATCCGTATCCAGACCTCCCTCAGCGAGGTTCTGGACTTGATCATCCACCACTCGGAGGAGGTCCTCCGCCGCTCCACCGAGTACCACCGACGGATCCTGGAGGCCATCCGGCAGCACCGGTCGGAGCGAGCGCGTCACCTCATGCTGGACCACATCCTGGCGACGGAGAACATCATCCATGGGTTGGTCCCGGAGATGGAGACACCGGCGGGCTCCGTGGCCGCCGCATCACGGAGGTCCGCCATCTAGCGGCCGAGGCCGGCCCGTGCGGCTGAAGCGGTAACGGTTGCGCCTGGCAGTCGGCGGGTGGTAGGATGTGGGCGTTCTAAGGGCCGAATATGCTCGGGAACCAGAGAAGAGGAATGTGATGGGACGGCAGTGCGAGATCTGCGGCAAGGGTACCGCGACGGGCTTTTCCGTCAGCTTCTCCCACCGGCGGACGAAGCGCGTCTACCGGGCGAACCTGCAGCGTGTCCGAGGGGTGGTGGACGGACGGCTGCGGCGCGTGGTCGTCTGCACCTCCTGCCTCAAGTCCGGTCGGGTCAGGCGCGCGGGGTGAACAACCGCTCCACGTCCGCGGCGTCCAGCACGTAGCGGTCGCCGCAGAATCGGCAGATGACCTCCGCCTGACCCTCCTCCTCGACCAGCCGGCTCACCTCCTCGCGTCCCATGGCCACCAGCACCCCTTCCACCCGTTGCCGCGAGCAGCCGCAGCGGAAGGCCACCGGGACCTCCTCCAGCAGCCGGGAGTCCAGGTCGCCCAGCGCCTCGGAGAGCAGCTCCGCCGCGCTGCCACCGCGGCGCACCAGGTGGGTCACGCCGGGCAGGTGGCTCACCCGCTCCTCCAGGTAGCGAGGGATCCGGGCGGGGGCTCCGGGCAGGACCTGGAGGATGAAGCCGCCGGCTGCCTCAACGGACTGGTCGGGCGCTACAAGCACGCCCAGCGCCACCACCGCGGGGACCTGCTCCGAGACCACCAGGTAGTGGGCAACATCCTCGCCGATCTCCCCGGAGACGAGGGGGGCGCTACCGTGATAGGGATAGCGCAGCCCTACGTCCTTGGTCACGTGCAGGGTCCCCCGTCCCACCGCCGCGCCCACGTTCAGCTTCCGCCGCGGGGTCAGGGGCAGATCGACCTGGGGGTTCTGCACGTAGCCGCGCACCTCTCCTCGGCCGTTGCCCTCGGAGACGATGCCGCCCAGCGGTCCGTCGCCCAGCACGCGCACCGTCAGGCGCTGCCCGTCCTTAAGGCCGGCTCCCAGCATCACGGTGGCGGCGAGGGTCCTTCCCAGCGCTGCGGTGGCGGTGGGGGCGGTCCGGTGCCGGCGGCGCGCCTCCTCCACGGTGTCGGTGGTCACCGCAGCGAATCCCAGCACGTTGCCTCCGGCGGCGATGGCGCGGACGAGGTGGTCAGGCATGTCCGTATTCTACCACCGGGGAGGACGCCGGCCGCAGCCACCGCCAGCTAGGATCGGCGGCTACCGCGGGGTGTGCACCAGCAACAGGTCCCCCGCGGTCAGGCGCACTCTGGCGGCGGAGGCGGTCATCTCGTTGCTCAGGCCTCGGGTGGATCCACGGCGCAGCACGCCGCGCCGCAGGGGATAGCGCAGCCCTGCCGTGGTGATCCCGCGGACCACGGGCGAGAGGGGAAGCAGGGAGACGGTGTCGCCCCGCCGTCCCCGCACTTCGGCGTCACCATCCACCAGGTAGGCTGTCGCCCGACCGTCGGTCAGCCGGGCGGCTACCCGCAGCCGCCGCGCAGCGAAGAGGAGGAGGACGTTGGCGAGGGCTTGGTCCAGTCGTCCGGCCACCGCGCCGAAGAGCCAGACCTGACGCGCCCCACGGCGCCGCGCCTGCCACAGGGCCAGCTCGGCGTCCGTGGCCTCCTTGGCCCGGGGGAAGACGCGACGTCGGACGCGGCGGCGGGCAGCCCACCGCATGGTCGTGGCGTCTAGCGAGTCCAGGTCGCCGACGATCTCGTGCGGCACAACCCCAGCCAGGCGGGCGGTCCGCGCGCCACCGTCTGCGGCCAGCACCAGATCTGACGCCGCAGCCAGCTCCCGCAGCGCCCGGTGCCCGCGGGCCGGGCCCTGGGTGATGATCAGCGCCCTCACCGCGCCGCCGGCTGCACCCGCTGCAGGCTGCGCAGGAGCACCAGGGTGACCACGATGCTGATGGCCACCTCCGGCAGCATGTAGCTGCCGTTGTAGATCGCCGAGTAGACCCACGGGCTCTGCCCGGGCGGCGCGTAGGAAGCGAAGAAGACCACGCCTGAGATGAAGTGAGCGAGCCAGCGCCCCGCCCCGCCGGCGACGATGCCCGCCGCCGGCCACCGCGCCAGGAACCCGGCCAGTCCCAGTGCGCCGAAGGCCACGGGGTAGTCGAGCAGCACCTGGATGGGGTGGACGAAGAACGGCTCGAGGATGTAGTTGACCACGCCCGCCAGTGCGCCGGCCAGCATGCCCCATGGGGCGCCCCAGCGCAGGGCGATGTAGAAGATGGGAACCAGGCTGGCCGCGGTCACCGAACCCCCCTGCGGCAACTTGTAGACCCGGATGTTGCTGAGGACGGCAACCAGGGCCACCGCGATCGCCGTCTCCGTGAGACGCCGCAACCGCTCTTGCGACATGGCACCCTCCCTCCCTCCGCTCAGGCGCCAGGGGAGACGGCAAAAAAGGTCGAGCCGCCCACCCGACCGGGCCTGGCGGCTCCTCCTTCCTAGTTCCCCACGCCAGCATTACCTGGATCGGGTTCAAGGGGTCTGCGGCAGCGTACCAGGTGGTACCGGCCGCACTCTCAGCCCAGCTCAACCGAGCTCCCCCAACTACGCCTGTGCGGTTTCACCTCGATGATAACACCTTTCGTGGCGCGATGATGCCGTTTGGTAACACCTATCGATGGCTCGACTGGTCGCCCTATTCCAGACCCAGGTTAACGCCGTGACCTTGCGCTCCCAGGTTCAGCAGCGTTTTCCAGAGGACTCGCCGCCAGCCTGAATCCAGCCAGTACTTCTCGAACAGTACCTTCCCCCAATACAGGGGACGAGTCGGCGGGTGTAGCCGGACGACAGGTGCAGGCTCGGCGAAGAACTCGCCGCTGGCAAACGCGGCGATCCCGCGGTCCAGCTCGAGCCAGCAGTACCCCTTCCCGTCGGAGCGGCGAGGCGCTCTCCCTCCGGTCGCGGCGGCGATCTGGTCGGCTACCACCTCCGCCTGGCGGTGGGCAAAGGTCCCCGCCTTGGGCAGGGTCAGGGGTGCATCCGGTTGGTGCCGTCCCGGCAGGCTGATGGAGGTGATGTCGCCGATGGCCCACACGTCTTCGCAACGGCTCCTCAGGGTGCGCGCCTCCACGGGAATCCACCCGGTTTCACCCGTCAAGCCGGCCTCCTGGACCACCCGCGGGCTGCGGTGGGGCGGTATGCTGATCAGCTAGTCAAACGGCGCTTTTCCTCCCCCTTCAAAGACCAGCTCCTTCCCGGGAGAGTTTCTCGGCTCCGGCGAGATGGTAGAAGGTCTCGCCCGCCTGGGCCAGGCCGGAGATGACCTCGGGGGCGAGTTCGGCTCCCAGGGCAATGACCAAGTAGTCGTAGGAAAGCTCAGGACCGGTGGTCTCGATGCGCCGGCGATTCAGATCCAGGTGCTCAACCCGAGCGGCAACCACGTGAACACCGCGCTGCACCAACTGGGAGAGGGGTCTGGCTACCTGGCGTGCGGTCCTCTCTCCGAGCATGACCCACACAAATGAAGGTGGAACGCATGGTGGGTGTTCCTCTCCACCACCGTGATACGGTGCTCCGGGCTCAGCCGACCGCGCAGGGCGTTGGCGGCCGCCAGGCCTCCTACTCCGCCCCCCAGGACGACGACGGATCTTCCCGCCACAGGTCAGCTCCCCAGAGCCGGGGCCAGGTCTTCCCGGCGGACGTGACCACTCTTGCGCCAGAGGACCTGACCGTCAGGTGCGCAGAGGAGGACGGTGGGTACCGAGAGGATGTCGTACTTCTCCACCAGGTCCGAGCGTTGATGGACATCGACCTTGGCCACGGCCAGCCGGTCGCTGTGATGAGGGACGAGATCGGCCAGCGCTGCCTCAACCGGCGGGCAGGTCGAGCACCAATCTGCCCGAAAGTAGACGAGTACCTGCTTGCCGTGTTTGAAGGCTTCCTCGTAGCTCTCCAGCATCTAGACCTCCCCTCCGGCAGCCCCGGCCAGCGCAGCCTCGGTGATCATCGTGCCGATCGCCCTGTTGTTCATGAACTTGCTGGCAACGTATAGGACTTTCACCCGCGCGATCCCGCTCAGGGCCGCCCGAAAACTTCCCTCAGCGTCATCCCGGATCGCCTTCCATGCTTTCAGTTCCGGCGCGGTGTAGAAGGTGGCGTGGCGGTAGAAGAGGTGCCCGGCCCGTTTCTTCTCCAGGTACAGCCGCCCCCAGGCGCTGTCCCGCAGGAGGTCAGCGACAATCACCCCACCTTCCGGCTTCAGCACCCGCTTGGCTTCCCGGAGGAGGGGCAGAGGTTCGGCAAAGCACAGCGTGAGAATCATCAGCACACCGCCAAAGATCCGGGCGGGGAAGGGCAACGCCTCCACCTCGGCCTGGAACAGCACCTGCCCTTCGGGCGAGTCGAACCAGGCGTCGTACCGGGAGGCCTCCCGATCGAAGACCGCCATGCCTGATGCCTAGCGCCGTGCTGCCGCAGCCAGCCGCCCGCTGCGGGCCAGGTGCTCCAGCAGGACTTCCCGCATCAGATCGCAGGCCTGGATCACCTTGGGTGACGCCAGGCTGTAGAAGATGGTCTGCCCGTCCCGTCGCGGCGTGACGATCCCCTTTGCCCGCAGGACCATCAGGTGCTGGGAGATGTTTGCCTTGCGGATGCCCAGCAGCGATGCCAGGTCGCTCACGGAGCGCTCGCCGTGGCGCAGGGCGTCTTGGGGGCCCCGAGACTCTGGGACCTTGACTGTGCCAGTGGAGTGCGGTTTCATCTTGGCCGCCGGCGCAGGGTTGGCGTAGGTCCGGGAACTGACGCACATGCCGGGATGGACCGCGAAGGCGGGCTGCGAGCTGGCGGTGGGATGGATGGGCGGAGGAAAGGAGCGGCCAGCGGAGAAGACCATGGCCGGTTTGAGCGTTCCCACATCCACCTCGGTCCTGCCGGCACACCGGCGTGCCTCCGCCTCCCCCCTGCGCGCACCGGTTCAGTACCTCAAAGGGGTCGGCCCCGCCAGGGCCGCGGCGCTGGCGCGTCTGGGAGTCAGCACCGTGGGCGATCTGCTGGTGCACCTGCCGCGGCGGCATGAGGACCGTAGCCGGCTCACCCCTCTGAGGGACCTGGCGCACGGCAGCGAGACCACGGTGCAGGCCACGGTGGCCGCCGTAAGCCAGTTCCGGCCGCGGCGCGGGCTGGTGGTGGTGAAGGCTGCGCTATTGGACGACAGCGGCATCGCCTACGCCGTCTGGTTCAACCAGCCCTATCTGAAGCAGCAGCTGCGCCGCGGTATGCGCGCCCTCTTCTTCGGGCGGGTGGAGCGGCGCGGGGGGGAGATCACGCTGCAGTCCCCTGAGTTCGAGCCGGTGGACGGCAGCGCAGAAGAGACCTGGCACACCGGCCGCCTGGTCCCCATCTACCCGGCCACGGAGGGGCTTTCCCAGCGCGTGCTGCGTACCCTGGTGCGCACCGCCCTCACCCTGCACGCCGCAGAGGCGGAGGACATCTTGCCCCAGGAGCTGCTGGCGGCGCGCGGGCTTCCACCGCTGCCGCAGGCCCTCTGGGCGGTGCACTTCCCAGAGAGGGTTGAGGCGCAGCAGGCCGCACGGCGACGGCTGGCCTTTGAGGAGCTGCTGGTGCTGCAGCTGGGGCTGGCGCTGCGCCGGCGGCAGACGGCGCGGCTGGCCCGCCCGTTTCAGTATGCGCCGGGGACCCTGGTGGACCGCTTCATCGCTGCGCTGCCATTTCCCCTCACGGCGGCGCAGCAGCGGGCCATCGCCGAGATCATCGCCGAGATGCGCGGGCCGCACCCGCTGAGCCGACTCCTCCAGGGAGACGTGGGTTCGGGGAAGACTGTCGTCGCCGTGGCGGCCATGCTCCTATGCGTGCAGGGGGGTCGGCAGGCCGCGCTGATGGCCCCCACCGAGATCCTGGCGGAGCAGCACTACCTGACCGTGCGGCGACTGGTGGGAGACCTGGGCGTCCGCGTGGCGCTGCTCACCGGGGGCCGCAGCGCCGCGCAGCGAGCCCAGGTGCGCCAGGCGGTGCAAAGTGGCCAGGTGGACCTGGTGGTGGGTACGCACGCCCTGATCGAGGACGAGGTGACCTTTGCCCGGCTGGGGCTGGTGGTGGTGGACGAGCAGCACAAGTTCGGGGTGCTGCAGCGGGCGCGGCTGCGGCGCAAGGGGTTTGCCCCCGACGTGCTGGTGATGACGGCGACTCCCATCCCCCGCACCCTGGCGCTGACGCTGTACGGTGACCTGGACGTGACCGTGCTGGACGAGCTGCCGCCGGGCCGGCGACCCGTGGCCACCTACTGGCGCCAGGCGGCGGCGCGGCCCAAGGTCTACGCCTTCGTCCGCCAGCAGATCGCCGAGGGGCGGCAGGCCTACGTGGTCTGCCCCCTGATCGAGGACTCGGAGAAGCTGCAGGCCAAGGCCGCGGCGCAACTGGCGGAGGAGCTGTCCCGGGAGTTCTTCCCGGGGTTGACGGTGGGGCTGCTCCACGGGAGGATGCCCGCCGAGGAGAAGGACCGGGTGATGGACGCCCTGCGCCGGGGGGAGATCCACGTGCTGGTGGCCACCACGGTGATCGAGGTGGGCATCGACGTCCCCAACGCCTCCGTCATGGTCATCGAGGACGCGGACCGCTTCGGCCTGGCGCAACTGCACCAGCTGCGGGGGCGGGTGGGACGCGGCTCGCACCGCTCCTATTGCATCCTCATCGCCTCGCCGACGACGGAGGAGGGGCGGCGGCGCATGGAGGTTATGGTGGCCACCACAGACGGCTTCCGCATCGCGCAGGAGGACCTGCGGCTGCGCGGCCCCGGCGAGCTGCTGGGCACCCGGCAGCACGGCCTGCCGGATCTGCGGGTGGCCGACCTGCAGGTGGACCTCCCCCTCATAGAGGAGGCGCGGGAGGTGGCGGCGGAGATTGTGCGGCGGGATCCGGGGCTGCGGGCTCCCGAGCACGCCGGCCTGAGGGAGGCGGTGCGGGAGCGCTTTGCCGACGCGAGCCTCCTCCTGGTGAGTTGAGGTGGGTCGTGCTCGCCCGCGGGGGAGCGTGCGTCCGACGGCGCAGCGCGTGCGGGAGGCGCTCTTTAGCAGTCTTGGGGAGCGGGTGCGGGAGGCGGCGGTGCTGGATCTGTACGCTGGCACCGGGGCGCTGGGGCTGGAGGCATTGGCCCGAGGCGCGCGCCGTGTCGTCTTCGTGGAACGCGATCCGCGCCTGGCCGCCCGGATTCGGGAGCGCCTGCGGCGCCAGGGGTGGGTGGGGCGATCTCGGGTGTGGCGGGCGGCGGTGCGTACGGCGCTGCGCGCCCTGGAGGCGGCCGGCGAGCGGTTCGACCTGATCCTGATGGATCCGCCTTACGGGCGGGGGCTGCTGCAGGAGACCCTGGATGCGCTGGCCGGCGGCGCGCTCCTCAGCCCAGGGGCGCGGATCGTCGCCGAGGGACACTGGCGCGACGAGCCGCATCCGCCTCCGGGACTGACGTGTGTGCGCACCGGCCGGTACGGCGAGACCCGGGTGTGGGAGTACGCTGCGCGGGACCTGCGCGGCGGCGACGGGAGGCCAAGCGGTGACGACGGCGCTCTATCCGGGGAGCTTTGACCCGGCGCACAACGGGCATCTGGATGTGATCCAGCGGGCGGCTGCGCTCTTCGACCGCGTGGTGGTGGGCGTGGCCCGGGAGACGCAGAAGAACGGGCTCTTCGCAGTTGCCGAGCGCGTGGCCATCCTGCGGGAGGCGACGGCCAGCCTGCGCGGCGTGGAGGTCCGCCCCTACGGCGGGCTGACGGTCGTCTTCGCCCGCCGCGTGGGCGCGGACGTCATCGTCAAGGGGCTGCGGGGGGTCGAGGACTTCGAACACGAGCTGCGCCAGGCGGTGATGAACCGGCGCCTGGGGGGGCTGGACACTGCCTTCTTCATGCCCTCGCCCCCCTACGCTCAGATCAGCTCCACGCTGATTCGCCAGGTCGTCCGCCTGGGCGGGGACGTCTCCGCATTCGTCCCCGCGGCCGTGGCCCGGCGCCTCCCTCGGCGGCGGGGCCCCAGGCGGGCGCTTGCCGCGCCGCGCCCCAGGAGGACCTAGTGGAGTCCGTGCTCTCACTGCTGGACCGCATCGAGACCGTGATCACGCGGGGGGCTCCGGTACCCCTCTCCGACCGGCGCGTGGTGGACGCGGGGGAGGTGCTGGGATTGCTGCGCATGGTTCGCGCCCAGCTCCCCGTTGAGCTGCACCGGGTGCAGCGCCTGAGCGAGGAGGCCGAGGCGCTGCACAGGCGGGCCGCGGACGAGGCCCGCCGGATCCTGGTGGAGGCGGAGGCCCACGCCCGCCGCTTGGTGGAGGAGGGCCCGGTGATGGCGGAGGCGGAGCGGCGCCGCGCGCAGATGCTCGCGGAGGCGGAGGCGGAGGCAGGGCGCATCCGGCGGGGGGCGGAGGAGTACGCGGCGCGCGTCCTGGCCGACCTGGAGGCGCAGGTGGTGCGCATCCTGGGGGCTATCCAGCGCGGCAGGAGCCTCCTGGAGCCGCCGCAGCGCTAGGGGGGGCTGCGCCGTTCCTTGTGGGGGCGGCAGCGGGGTGGCTATAATCTAGGGAGTTTGCCAGGAGCAGGCCCGTGATCGTGGAACTGGACACCATCTGCCGGGAAGAGCCGGGCGCGGTGCTGGCCTTCTCCGAGATGGTCGAAAGCGGAACAGAGGTGGCCTTCCCCCGACCTGTGCAGGGGGAGATCCGCTTCACCCGGGAGGGCGAGACCGTCTGGGTGGAGGGGGCTGTGGAGACCGTGGTGACGCTTGTCTGCGGACGCTGCCTGCGCCCCTTCCCGCACCGTCTGACCGGGATCTTCCGTGAGGGGTTCCGTCGAGGAGCAGGGCCTCCGCGCCAGGGGGCTGACCTGATCCTGGACCTGGCAGGGCCGGAGCTGGATGTCACTGAGGTGGTGCGGCAGCACCTACTGATGGCGCTGCCGATGGCGCCGCTGTGCCGGCCGGAGTGCCGTGGTCTCTGCCCCCTCTGCGGTGCAGACCGCAACGAGCGGGCCTGCGCCTGCACGCCGGAGGAGGGCGACCCGCGGCTGGCCGTCCTGCGGGACTTCCACCCGGCCTCCGACTGAGGCCGATTCTGCCGCCACGACAGAAGGAGGAAAGGACGTGGGGATTCAGAAGAGACGCCATTCTCGAGCGCGGGTGGCGCGCAGCCGCCGCCAGTGGAGGATCGCCCCGGTCACGCTGGTGGCCTGCCCGAAGTGCCACAAGCCCGCGGTCCCGCACCGGGTCTGCCCCGCGTGCGGGTACTACGCCGGTCGGCCGGTGCTGCGGCGCGAGGCTGACGAGAAGTAACCCCGTGGCCGGAGAAGCGGGAGGGCGGAGGGCCGCAGGCGCGTGGTCATGCGCATAGCCGTCGACGGCATGGGCGGTGACTACGCCCCCGAGGAGGTGGTGGCGGGGGCGGTGCAGGCGGCGTCCTCTCTGGGGGTGGAGATCGTCCTGGTGGGGCCCGCTTCCCGGCTGGCGCCCCTGCTGCGCACGGGAAGGGCACAGCACCTTCCCATCGAGATCGTCGACGCCCCCGAGGTTATCGAGATGCATGAGCCGCCGGCTGCGGCCGTCCGGCGCAAGCGCCGCTCCTCCATTCACCTGGCCCTGCAGCAGGTGCGGGAGGGAAGGGCGGCGGCGGTGGTGAGCGCCGGCAACACCGGGGCGGCTATGGGCGCGGCGCTGCTGGTGCTGGGACGCATCCCCGCCGTGGAGCGGCCGGCCATCGCCGCCATCCTGCCTACCCTGCACAAGACCCCAGCCATCCTGCTGGACGTGGGGGCTAACGTGGACTGCAAGCCAAGGCACCTGCTGCAGTTCGCGGTGATGGGGCACATCTACGCGCACCGGGTGCTGGAGATTCCCACTCCCCGGGTGGCCATCCTAAGCAACGGGGAGGAGGCTACCAAAGGCAACGAGGTGACCATCCGCGCCGCCGACCTGCTGCGGGCCTCCGGCCTGAACTTCGTCGGCAACATCGAGGGGCGCGACTTCTTCACGGGGCTGGCCGACGTGGTGGTCTGCGACGGCTTTGTCGGCAACATCGTCCTGAAATTCGGCGAAGGGCTGGCTCTGGCGCTGCGCCAGGTGCTCCGCGACGAGCTGGGAGGGGCAGCCGGGAGGCTTCTGGCGCTCTACCTCTCCCCGCTGAAACGGCGGGGGATGAACCTGTGGCGGCGCCTGGACTACCGGGAGTACGGCGGGGCTCCGCTGCTGGGGGTGTCCGGCATCGTCATCGTCGCCCACGGGCGGTCCAACGCCTGGGCAATCCGCAACGCTATCCGCGTGGCGGCGGAGGCAGCCGCCCGGCAGATCGTCGAGCCCATCGCCGCTGAGATGGCGGAGATCGAGCGGCGGATGGGGCCGGTGCCGGCGGCGCTGGGGCCGCGGCCAGCGCCACAGCCCGGCGGGGCGGGGACGTGAGGGCCGTCCGCGGGTCCACCATCATCGGCCTGGGGCGGGCCGTCCCGGGGAAGGTGCTGACCAACGCCGACCTGGAGCGGATGGTGGACACCACCGACGAGTGGATCATCACCCGCACGGGCATCAGGGAGCGGCGCATCGCCCCCGACGACGTGGCCACCTCGGACCTGGCCTACGAGGCGGCGGTGGAGGCCCTGGAGGATGCCGGGGTGCGGGCGGCAGATCTGGACCTGATCATCGTCGGCACGGCCACCCCGGACATGGTCTTTCCGGCTACGGCCTGCCTGCTGCAGGACCGCCTGGGGGCTAAGCACGCAGGCGCCTTTGATGCCTCCGCCGCCTGCACCTCCTGGGTCTACGGCTGCGCCATGGCGCACGGATACATCGCCGCCGGGATGGCGGAGACGGCGCTGGTGGTGGGCGCGGAGACCCTCTCCCGCATCACCAACTGGAAGGACCGCTCCACTTGCGTCCTCTTCGGGGACTCCGCGGCGGCAGCGGTGCTGCGACCCGCCGAGCCCGGAGAGGGCTTCCTCTCCTTCGTCCTGGGGGCGGACGGCTCTGGGGGACCGCTGCTGAACATGCCCGCAGGAGGCTCGCGCCTGCCTGCAAGCTTCGAGACCGTGGAGCGGGGGCAGCACTACATCCACATGAACGGGCGTGAAGTATACAAGTTCGCCGTGCGCTGCATCCCCCGCGCCATCCGACTGGCGGCGGAGCGGGCCGGACTATCCCTGGACGAGGTCGCCTGCTTCATCCCGCACCAGGCCAACATCCGCATCATCGACGCGGCGGCGGAGCGCTTGGGCCAGCCGCGGGAGAAGTTCTTCATCAACGTGGAGCGCTACGGCAATACCTCCTCGGCGTCGGTCCCGGTGGCCCTCTATGAGGCCTTCGCCGCGGGGCGGATCAGCCCGGGGGACCTGCTGGTCATGGTGGCTTTCGGCGGCGGCCTCACCTGGGGGGCGACCGCCTTGCGCTGGACGAAGCCCCCCCGCCCGGCCGGCGGAGGGACCGGGGAAGCAGCCTCTGGCGTGGGGGAAGGGAAGGCTCCGTGATCGCCTTCGTCTTCCCCGGCCAGGGCGCGCAGTACGTTGGCATGGGGGAGTCCATCGCCGCGCGCTACCCCGCGGCGGCGGCGCTCTTCGCGCGCGCCAGCGCCGTCCTGGGATTCGACCTGCTGGCGCTGTGCGCCCAGGGCCCGGAGGCGAGACTGCGCGCCACCGAGAACACCCAGCCGGCCGTACTGGTTACCGCACTGGCCTGCGCCGCGGCTCTGGAGGCCCACGGCGTGCGGCCGGACGCCTTGGCCGGCCTGAGCCTTGGGGAGTACGCGGCGCTGGTCAGAGCCGGGGTGCTGGACTTTGAGGACGCGGTTTGGCTGGTGCGCCAGCGCGGCATGTTCATGCAGGAGGCGGCCGCGGGGCGGGAGACCGCCATGGCTGCGCTGATCGGCCTGGAGGCTCGGCAGGTGGAGCGCCTCTGCGCCGCACACCGCCACCTGGGCGTGGTGGAGCCGGCCAACTACAACGGCGCCGGGCAGGTCGTCATCGGCGGGGATGCCGCCGCGGTGAGGGCCACAGCAGATGCGGCCCGGGCGGCGGGGGCCCGCCGCGCGGTGTTGCTGGCCGTTTCCGCACCCTTTCACACCAGCCTGATGGCTCCCGCGGCGGAGCGGCTGGCGGCGGCGCTGGAGCGGGTGCGGCTGGCGGACGCCGCCCTGCCGGTGGTCTCCAACGTGACGGCGGAACCGGTGCGCCGCGCGGAGGAAATCCGCCGCCTGCTGGTGCGCCAGGTGGTCTCCCCGGTGCGCTGGGAGGAGTCGGTGCGCCGCCTGGCCGCCATGGGCGTCTCCGCCTTCGTCGAGGCGGGCCCGGGGACTAGCCTCTCGGGCCTGATCAGGAAGACCGTGCCCGCCACTGTGCTGCACGCCGAGGACGAGGCCAGCCTGGAGCAGGCCCTGCGGGGCCTGGGGGCGCAGGTGAGCCTGTAGTGGCGCGCCTTGGGGGAAGGGTGGCGTTGGTTACAGGCGCCTCCGGAGGGTTGGGCCGGGCGATGGCCCTGGCCCTGGCGGCGGAGGGTGCCGCGGTGGCCGTCCACTACCGGTCCAACCGCGCGGCGGCGGAGGCGGTGGTCGGGGAGATCATTGGGCGCGGAGGGCGGGCGGTGGCGCTGCAGGGGGACCTCAACGACGCGGCGGTCCCCGGCCGCCTGGTGCAAGAGACGGTAGCCCGCCTGGGCGGGCTGCACATCCTGGTGAACAACGCCGGGGTCGCGCGGGATGCGCTGATCCTGCGGATGCGGGACGAGGAGTGGGAGGAGGTGCTCGGCGCCAACCTCACCGCGGCCTTCCGCTGCACGCGCGCCGCGCTGCGCCCAATGATCCGGCAGCGCTTCGGCCGGATCATCAACGTGGCCAGCATCGCCGGCCAGGTGGGTAACGCGGGGCAGGCCAACTACGCGGCGGCCAAGGCGGGGCTTATTGGCCTGACCAAAGCCACCGCCCGCGAGGTCGCTTCTCGCGGCATCACCGTGAACGCCGTGGCGCCGGGGCTTATCGATGTGGGCATGACCGCGCACATGGGGGCCGAGCAGGTGCAGCGGTTCAAAGAGCAGATCCCGCTGGGACGGTTGGGGACGGCGCAGGATGTGGCGCACGCCGTGGTGTACCTGGCATCCGACGATGCCGCCTACGTCACCGGGCAGGTCCTGAATGTAGACGGAGGCCTGGTGATGCGGTAAGCGTAATTGAGGAAGGCGACGGCGCATATGCCCCGGGGCTCCCCCCGACCCGGTCGCGGTCCGTGGCCGGGCGGCGGGGTGGGGATTTGAGGAGGGAAGGCGGATGGCGACGGTATTCGACCGCGTGAAGAGCATCATCGTCGAGCAGCTGGGCGTGGACGAGTCGGAGGTGACCCCGGAGGCATCCTTCGTGGAGGACCTGGGAGCCGACTCACTGGACGTGGTGGAGCTGGTCATGGCGCTGGAGGAGGAGTTCGAGATCGAGATACCTGACGAGGACGCTGAGAAGATCGTCAAGGTCGGCGAGGCGGTCAAGTACATCGAGCAGCACCTGGCGGAGGCCGGGGGCTAGCGCGCGGAGGGCTTGTGGCGGCGCGGGCGGATCGGCGGGTGGTGGTCACCGGGCTGGGGGTGGTCAGCCCGCTGGGCATCGGCGCGGACAGGTTCTGGAACGCCATGATGGAAGGGCGCTCCGGGGTAGGGCGCATCACCGCCTGGGATCCCACCGGGCTGGAAACCCAGATCGCCGCCGAGGTGCGGGACTTCGACCCCACCGACTTCATGGACCGCAAGGAGGCCCGGCGCAACGACCGCTTCGTCCTCTTCGCCTACGCGGCCGCGCGGATGGCCCTGGAGGACTCGGGCCTGACCATCACCCCAGGCAACGCCCCCCGCGTGGGCGTGCTCATAGGCTCCGGCATCGGGGGAGCCATCACCTGGGAGGAGCAGACGCGGGTTCTGGAGACGAAGGGCCCGCACCGGGTCAGCCCCTTCTTCATCCCCAACGTGATCATGAACATGGCCTCGGGAGTGGTCTCCATCCTCACCGGGGCCAAGGGCCCCAACTCCAGCGTGGTCACCGCCTGCGCCAGCGGCGGCAACGCCATCGGCGACGCCATGCGCATCATCCAGCGGGGCGACGCCGATGCCATGATCGCCGGGGGGACGGAGGCGGCCATCACCAAGCTCAGCGTGGCCGGTTTCTGCGCCATGAAAGCCATGTCCACGCGAAACGACGACCCGCCGCGGGCGGTCCGCCCTTTCGATGCCACGCGAGACGGGTTCGTCATGGGAGAAGGGGCGGGGGTGGTGGTCCTGGAGGCCCTGGAGCACGCCGAGCGCCGGGGCGCCCGTATCTACGCCGAGCTGGTGGGCTACGGCATGAGCGGCGACGCTTACCACATCACCCAGCCCGACCCGGAGGCGGACGGCGCCGCCCGCAGCATGCGCAACGCCCTGGCGGACGCGGGCATGGCGCCGGAGGAGATTGACTACATCAACGCCCATGGCACCAGCACGCCCTACAACGACCGGCTGGAGACGCTGGCCATCAAGAAGGTCTTCGGCGCCCACGCTCGGCACCTCGCCGTCAGCTCCACCAAGTCCATGATGGGACACCTCCTGGGCGCGGCGGGGGGTGTGGAGTTCATCGCCTGCGTTCTGGCCATCACCCGCGGGGCCATCCCCCCGACCATCAACTACGAGCACCCCGATCCTGAGTGCGATCTCGACTACGTGCCGAACCGTCCGCGCGAGGCGCGTATCACCACGGCCATGTCCAACGCCTTTGGCTTCGGCGGGCACAACGCTATCCTCATCGTCCGCCGCATGTCCTGAGCCCATGCCCCGCAGCCGCCCCAGGGACGTTCCGGCCTCTCTGGAGGAACGCTTGGCGCAGCTTGATGCCCTGCAGCAGGCCCTGGGCGTGCGCTTCCGAGACCGCGGCGTGCTGGAGGTCGCCCTGCGCCACGATTCCTTTGCCCACGAGCGGGGCGCGGGCACGGAGCACTACGAGCGGCTGGAGTTCCTGGGGGACGCGGTTCTCAACCTGGTGGTGAGTGACTACCTCTTCCGGCAGTACCCTGAGCGCAGCGAAGGGGAGCTGGCCAAGGAGCGCGCCCGCTTGGTCAGCGAGGCGGCGCTGGCCCACCTGGGCAGGCGCTTGCGCCTGGGCAGCTATCTCCTGCTGGGCCGGGGTGAGGAGAAGGGCGGGGGGCGGGAGAGGCCCGGCCTGCTGGCCGACGCCGTGGAGGCCGTGCTGGGGGCGGTCTACGTGGACGCCGGGTACGGCGTGGCCCACGCCTTGGCTACCCGCTGGGTGGGGGAGCTGCTGCAGAGCCTCCCCGCCCGCGCCGAGGACTTCAAGAGCCACCTTCAGGAGCGCCTTCAGGGGACCGGCCGGCAGCCGCGTTATCGGATCGTGGAGGCGGTGGGGCCCGACCACGCCCGCTCCTTCCGGGTGCGCGTGGAGGTCGATGGCGATGTGGTAGGAGAGGGGCGGGGCCGCAGCAAGAAGGAAGCGGAGCAGGCGGCGGCGGCAGAGGCTCTGCGCTGGCTGGATGCCGTGGAGCGCCGGAGGGCGCGCCGGTCGTGAGGCCGCTCTGGGCGCCGTGGCGGGCGGGCTACGTGATGGGGCCGCGGGAGGAGGGGTGCTTCCTGTGCGCCGCGCCCTCCGCCGGCGACGACCGCGCCCGCCTGATCCTACACCGCAGCCGGCGCGTCTACGTCATCCTCAACTCCTTCCCCTACAACAGCGGGCACGTCATGGTGGCCCCGCTGCGCCACGTGGCCCGTCCCGAGGATCTGGACCGGGAGGAGCGCCTGGACCTGATGGACACCCTGGTGGTGGTGATGCGGGCGCTGCAGGCGGCCCTGCAGCCGGAGGGGTTCAACGTGGGGCTAAACCTGGGTCGGGCGGCGGGGGCGGGGGTCGAGGAGCACCTTCACCTGCACGTCGTCCCCCGCTGGGTGGGGGACACCAACTTCATGCCGGTTCTTGCCGACGTGAAGGTGCTTCCCGAGCACCTGGAGGCTACCTACGAGAAGCTGCGGCGGGCCCTGGACACCGTGCAGGAGGAAACGTCTGGGGGAGAGCCCCCATCTCATCCGCGCTCCGGAGATTCCCTCTGACGACAGATGGTCCCCCCGCCCCGCTCCCGTATGATGAAGACGGGAGGGTGGGGCAGGCGACGTGAAGACTGTCCGGCAGCTGATGCGCGTGGACTTGGTCACGCTGCCGCGGGACGCCAGCGTGGCGGCGGCGATGCGCACCATGCTGGAACACCGCGTGGGCGCCCTGCCCATCGTGGAGGGACAGCGCATCCTGGGGATCATCACCGCCCGCGACCTCCTGGGGCAGGCCCTCTACAGGCTGGTGGGAGACATCATGACCACCGACCTGGCGGTCATCGGCCCCGACGAGCCCGTCACCACCGCCTACCAACTCCTGGAGGCGCGCGACGTCAACCAGCTCCCGGTGGTAGAGCACGGGCGGCTTATGGGCATGGTCACCCGCCTGGAGGTCCTGCATGAGCTGGGCAAGCTCACCGACCCTCTGACGGGGCTGCCCTGGCCGGGGACGCTGCGGCAGCGGGCGGCCGAGCTGCTGGCAGGGCGGCGGGAGATCGTCATAATCTTCATCGACCTGGATCGCTTCCGCTTGGTGAACAAGCGCTTCGGCCACGTGGCGGGGGACCGGTTGATCGGTGCGGTGGCCTCCGCCCTCCTCCGGGCCACGGATACGGCCCAGGACCTCCTCTGCCGCTACGGCGGCGACGAATTCGCCCTGGTCACCACCCGCCCGGCGGCGGAGGCAGAGGCGCTGGCGGAGAGGCTCCTGGCATCGATCCGCGAACTGAGCCTGCCCGAGCTGGAGGGTTTTTCACTCACCGCCAGCGTCGGCCTGGCGGGGGGACGGCGCAGCGGGGAGCGCGAGACACACCCCGGAGCGACGGTGGACGACCTGATCACCATGGCCAGCCGCGCCTCTACTGCGGCGAAGTCTCTGGAGCGGCCGCTGCTGCACGCCCATGAGATGGAAGCTATGGTGGTGCTGCAGCAGGCGGTGGTGGAGGAAGGGACGCGCCTGCGCATGGGCCCGCTGAGCCTGACCGTGGAGGCGGGGCAGGCGACCGCGCGTGTGGAACTGGAGCTGGAGGGACGGCGTTACTCGGGTGCTGCCAGCGGCCCGGCGGCCGGAGGCGGCCCGCTTCGGGTGATGGCGCAGGCGACGACCGCCGCCCTGGCGCAGCTGCTGCCGCCCGGGTGGACCGCTGAGGTGGAGGAGATCACCTATACGCCCTTTGCCCTGGGAGCCGCCATCAGCGTGGCCCTGGTGCTGGCCACCCCGACCGGGGAGGAACTGCTGGTCGGCACGGTGCCCTTCGCGAGGAACGACACCCGCGCCGTGGTCAGGGCCGTGCTCAAGGCGGTGAACCGCCGTCTGGTCCGCCTGCTGGCCCTGGCCGGCACCAGATGAAGCCTTCCCCCGGCATCCTCCGCCCGACCCGCCGGGCAGCCTGGGCGCTGTCGTTCCTCCTGCTGGTGGCGCTGGCGCTTTTGGCGCCCGCCCTGGCCGCGCCCGCGCTGCCGGCGGTCTCGCCGGAGGCCGCCTTCCGACATGCAGCGGTCCTCTCCCGTGAGATCGGTCCGCGTCCGTCCGGAACACCCGCCTTCCTCCGAGCGGCGGACTACGTGGAGGCCGGCCTGCGCGCGTGGGGCTACACCGCGCAGCGACAGGCCTTCTCCTTCCTATACTTTGAGGCCCGCGGCTCCGCCCTCCGGCTGGTGGCCAGCGGAGAGACGATCCCCACGGTCGTGCCCGAGTACTCCGCCGCCACCCCTCCTGCGGGAATTGAGGCGGCGCTTGCCGACGGAGGGTTCGGCCGCCCCGAGGAGCTGCAGCGGGTCGGCGGGCGGATCGCGCTTGTGCAGCGCGGGCCCGCGGGGTTCCTCTTCCGCGACAAGGTGGCCAACGCTGCCGCCGCGGGGGCGGTGGCCATCATCATCTACAATCACACGCCCGACCCGGTCCCCCAGGTGACCCTGCTGGCGCCGGCGCGCATCCCTGCGGTGCTCGTGACCCAGGAGGCGGGGCAGCGGCTCCTGGGGCTGCTGCGCCAGGGCGAGGTACGGGTCCACCTGCGCGTGGAGACGGTGATGGAGGAGCGCACGACCTGGAACGTGGTCGGCCGCCGCCAGGGGCGCAGCGAGCGCGTCGTCGTGGTCGGCGCCCACCTGGACACGGTGGAGGTGAGCCCCGGCGCCAACGACAATGCCTCAGGGGTGGCCGCCGCCCTGGAGGCGGCGCACCTGCTGGCTGGCGCGCCGCTGGAGTTCTCGCTGGAAGTGGTCGCCTTCGGCGCGGAGGAGCGCGGCCTGCTGGGGTCCGCGCACTACGTCCGCCAGCGGGGCGGGCAGGTGGCCGCTATGGTCAACCTGGACATGGTGGGTGTGGGCGCGCTGCGCGCCGGAAACGGCAGCGGCGACGGGCCACTGGTGGAGGCCGCCGAGCGGGCCGCGGCCGGCCTGGGCATCGCCCTGCCGCGCTTCCGTCTGCCCGGGGGGAGCGACCACGCTTCGTTCGAGCGGGCCGGCATCCCCGCCGTCTTCCTGCACACCGGAGATGACGCCCAGATCCACACCCCGGGCGACGTCCTGGAGCGGCTGGACCCGCGCCTGCTGGCACAGGCGGCGCAGCTGGCCGCCGCTTTGGTCCTGGAGGCCCCCAGGGTGGTCCGCTAGGGCACCCCAAGAATCGCAGGGGATTCTTGGGGACCCCGCCACTTCCGAGTGCACTTCTTGGACAGTCTCCAACGCTACGGCTTGACCTTGCGGATCTGCACCAGGCCGATCCGCGTGCGCGTCGCCGACTCGATGCGGAACTCGAGGCCCTGGTCGCGGAAGGTCGTACCAGCCTCCGGAATCGCCTCCAGGTGGTGGAAGATGAAGCCGCCCAGGGTGTTGGCGGCGGTGGTGGGCAGGGCGATGTGGAAGCGCTCGTTCAGCTCGTCTAGGGGGATGGCCGCATCTACGACGATGCGGTCCGGCTGCTGCAGGACCACCAGGCGGCGCTCCGGGCGGAACTCGCCGGGGATCTCACCCACCAGCTCCTCCAGGAGGTCCTCTATGGTGACGATGCCCGAGGTGCCGCCGAACTCGTCCAGGGCCACGGCCAGCTGGATCCCCTGGCGGCGCATCTCCTCCAGCAGGTCAACCACCGGCTTCATCTCGGGGACGTAGAGCACGGGGCGCATCACCCGCTCCACCGGCTCTCCCTCCCGCCCCTCGGCCTGCGCTACCAGCAGGTCCTTGGCGTGCACCATGCCCACTATGTGGTCCAGGTCCTCGCTGAAGACCGGCAGGCGGGTGAAGCCCGCCTCGCGCACGACGGCCACGGCGTCGGCCACCGCGGCGCTGTTGGGCACGCCGCGCACAGAGACCCGCGGCACCATCACCTCCTCAACCAGGCGGTCGGCGAACTTGAAGACGCGGTGCACCAGCAGCGCTTCCTCCTCCTCGACGACGCCCGCGCGGCGGCTCTCGCTGACCAGCAGGCGGATTTCCTCCGGCGAGTAGACATGCCGACCGCTGGGCGCGCGCATGCCAAAGAGGGCAAGGATGGCGTTGGCCGCGCCGTTGAGCACCCAGATGAACGGCCGAAAGAGTCGAGAGAACAGCTCGGTGGGCGGCGTCACCACCAGGGCCGTCGCCTCCGGCCGCCAGATGGCCAGGCTCTTGGCGGCCAGCTCACCGAGGACGATGTGCAGCGTGGTGATCAGGGCGAACGCGAGGACGATGGCGACCACGCGGGTGGTGGCCTCCTGAAGGCCGAGAGGCAACGGGCGCAGCAGCGGCTCCAGCAGCGCCGCCACCGCCGGTTCGCCGATCCAGCCCAGCCCCAGGCTGGCCATGGTGATGCCCAACTGCGTCGCCGCCAGGTAGGGGTCCAGGTTGTCCGCGGCGCGCAACACCATCCGCGCCCGCGAGGATCCACCCTCCACCAGGGGGAGCAGCCGCGTCCGCCGCACGGCCACGATGGAGAACTCCGCGGCCACGAACATGCCGTTGGCCGCCACGAGCACCAGCACGGCGGCCAGGCGCCACAGGATGGACGTGACGGACAGCTCCATGGACCTCACTCCTTAGATGGCCTACCTTACGCTTTTCCCCGGCGGCACCGTAGCGCCCTGCAGCAGGTTCTGGCACACTAGGACGCAACAAGGCACGCTGCCGGCACCCGGAGCGGACGAAGCGCCGGCGCACTGGAGGTTTGCAGGCATGAGAGACGCAGCCGGGCTTGACCCTGTGGAGATCTACGAGTACCTGGTGCGGGCCCGAGGCCCCATCCTGGAGCGCGTCGGAGCCCTCTCCGACGCCGACTATACGCGGGAGTTCCCCTTCGGTGAGCGGACGATCCGCAACACTCTGGCGCACGTGGCTGCCGCGGAATGGGCCTACAACCGGCGGCTGCGTGGCGAACCGGTCCCGCCCATGGCGCAGCGGCCATTCAATCGCTTCTACGAGACGGGCTTTACGCCGCTGCGGCAGGCCTGGGGGGAGCTGGTGGAGGAGACCCGCCGCACCCTGCAGGGCATCGAGGACTGGAGCCGGCCGGTAGATTACTTGGCGGCAGCCGGCGGCGGACAGCCCCGGGTACGCATCCGCACCACCACCGGCGGGATCGCCACGCAGCTGGTGCTGCACGAGGTCCATCACCGCGCGCAGGTGATGGTCATGCTGCGCCACCTTGGGGCCCCCGTGGAGTCGCTGGACTATTCGATCCTGATGTTTGCGAGGGAGGAAGAGGCGGGGCCCTGAAGCCCAGCCGCGCCGGGCCGGCCGGCAGCGGCGGCACTCAGGCGGGAAGGTCCGGGCCGGTCTATGGCCGGTTCAGGTGGGGAATAGGTTCTTGATCGGGCTGAATGTCGCGGGGCGAAGGGGCAGGCTCTCCGCGGGGAGAGACCATGGGGAGACTGCGCCGCCCAGAAGGGGATCCGCTCTGGCGCCGGACTGCCCGGCGCTTGGACCTCACCCGTGTGCGGGTGAGCGTTGTGGTGCTGATACTCCTGGGAGCCCTCCCCGGGCTCGGCCTGGCCCTCTCCGTGGGGCTAGAGAACCGACGGGCCGCCGCGGCAGGCGCGCGCGCCAGGGCCACGCAAGTGATCCGCATGGTCTCCGCGGAGCAGCAGCGGCTGGTCGACGAGACCCGTGCTCCTGGCGGACCTGGCCCGCCACCCGGAAGTCGCCTGGCGGCAGGACGCCGCCTGCGGCGCGCTGGTCCTGGAGACCCTGCGCCGCTATCCCCGCTACGCCAACCTGGGCGTGGCCGACTCGGTGGGAAACGTCTTCTGCAGTGCCCTCCCCCTGACCCAACCGGTGAGCATCGCCGACCGCGCCTACTTCCGCCAGGCTTTGGAACGGCGGGATTTCGCCCTGGGCGAGTGCCAGGTCGGCCGGATCACCGGAAAGGCGTCGGTGAATGCCGGCTATCCCGTGCTGGATCGGGCGGGACGGGTCCAGGCCGTAGTCTTTGCCGCCCTGGGTCTGGACTGGCTGAACGCCCTGGTCGCCGAAGTCCGCCTGCCGCGGGCGCCGTCCTGCACGTCGTCGACGCTCACGGCACGATCCTGGCCCGCTACCCCGATCCCAAGCCGTGGGTGGGCAGGGCGTTCCCTGACGCGCCCAGCATCAGGGCCGTGCTCGCCGCGAGGGGCGAGGGGACAGTGGAGGCGTCGGGGGTGGACGGGGTGCGCCGCCTGTACGCCTTCTCCCCCCTGACACGGTCGCCGCAGCCGGGCGGGCCGTTCGTCAGCATCGGCATCCCCACCGCCGTCGCCTACGCTGGAGCGAACCGCCTCCTGATGCGCAACCTCCTCGGGCTGCTCCTTGGCCGCCCTCCTGGCGCTGGCCGCGGCGTGGTGGGCCGGCGACCAGGATGCACGCACCGGCCTGCCCCACACCGCAGGAGAAGTGGGCCAGCTGGCCCGCGCCTTCGACGGGATGGCCAGTGCCCTGCAGCAGCGCCAGGCCGAGACCCGGGCGGCGGAAGAGGCGCTGCGCGCCAGCGAAGAGCGGCTGCGCCTTCTGGTAGAGCAGCTGCCAGCCGTCATCTGGACCACCGACAGGAACCTGCGCTTCACCTCCTCGCAGGGCGCCGGGCTGGCCCGTCTGGGCCTGCGGCCCAACCAGGTGGTGGGGCACAGCTTAGGCGAGTATTTCCGGACCGACGATCCCGACTACCCTCCCATTGCCGCGCACCGCGCGGCGCTGGCCGGGGAGTCGGTAGCCTACGATCTGGAGTTGAACGGGCGGGCCTACCAGAGCCACGTGGAGCCGCTGCGTAATGGGGCCGGCCAGACTGTCGGAGTGCTGGGGATCGCCCTGGACGTCACCGAGCGGCGTCGCGCCGAGGAGAGCATCCGGCAGGCGGAAGCCCGCTACTGCGCCCTGTTCAACGGCGTGCCCGTGGGGCTGTACCGCACCACAACGGCGGGCCGCATTCTCGACGCCAACCGGGCACTGGTGGAGATGCTGGGCTACCCCGACCGGGAGGCGCTGCTGGCTGTCCCGGCACAGCACGTCTACGCGCGGCCCGAGGACCGCCGCGCCTGGCAGGAGCAGTTGGAGCAGCACGGGGTGGCTCGCCTGGAGATTCAGCTCAGGCGGCTGGACGGCACGCCCATCTGGGTGGAGGACTACGGGCAGGCGATCCGTGACGAAAGCGGCCAGGTCCTCTACTACGAGGGGAGCATCCAGGATATCACGGAGCGCAAGCGTGCCGAGGAGGCCATCCGGGCTCTTATTATAACGGCCCCGTGGACGACAGTCCCGACCTGAATGGGCACCGCGGCGTAGACCACCGGCACCCCGTCGGCCCGGCCCGATCCCGACGATTCTCGGCCCAGGAGCGCCATCGGGATCCCTTCCCGGCCCAGGTGACGGCCGATTCTCATGTTCGGATCCGTAGTATGAAGCGCCAGTACCTGCTCGAACCGATGCACGACGACGACCGAGGGATTGCCGGGGTATTGCGTCCACTGCAGCTCCGCCCGCGTGCGCGCCGCGTCGCCGGCTGCCACGGCCTGGCCGACATGCGCGGCGATCAGCCGCGCCTGCGCGAGCAGACCCGCTTCCACCTGCGCCACATACCGGGCCTCGGAGTCTCGCGTCAGATGCACTCCGAGAAACGACAGCGCAAGCAGGATGACGACCAGGTAGGTCGCCAGCAGTTTCCAGCGGATGTGTCGGAACATGCCTACTCGAAACGATACCCGACGCCGTGGACCGTCTGGACGTGTTTGGGCGCAGACGGATCGCGTTCGATCTTCTCACGGAGCCAGCGGATGTGGACGTCCAGGTGCGGACGTCGCCGGCGTAGTCCTCTCCCCAGACGCGGTCCAGGAGGTAATCGCGGCCGAGCACCCGGCCGGCGTTCGCCATGAAGACCCGGAGCAGGTCGAACTCCTTGGGCGACAGAGCGACCTCGCGCCCGCTTACCGTGACGCGGCGCGCCGGCGCGTCGAGGGCGATCTCGCCAACTTGCAGTACGTCCTGCTGGCCGGCCTGGGCGTAGGTCTGGACCCGCCGCAACTGTGCCCGGACGCGTGCGATCAGTTCGCGGGGAGAGAACGGCTTCGTGACGTAATCGTCGGCCCCGACGTCCAGGCCGGTCACCTTGTCACCTTCGGCAGCCCGCGCCGTCAGCATGATGACGGGCGCGGTACTGAACACCCGGACACGCCGGCAGACCTCCAGTCCGTCCAGCCCTGGGAGCGCCAGATCCAGCAGGATGAGATCCGGCCCCATCGTCCGCGCCGCCTCCACGCCCTCCAGACCGTCTCTGGCCGCCACGACCTGGTAGCCTTCTCGCGACAAGAGCGCCCGCAGGGAGGTTACCATCGTCTCCTCATCCTCGACGATGAGGATCTTCATACCCGTGCGGTGATCAGCCGGACGATTCCCCAGGGCGTCAGATCCTCGACGGTCTCGATGTCCAGCCCGGCCGTCATCACGTTGGCCACCGTGCGGCGGTTGATGTGCGGTCCCATGAGCCGCACCACGATCGGGTCCAGCCAGTCCATCACTCGGCCCAGGATCGGGTGGTCGGCGCGCATGTGCTCGAGAAGGTGGACGCGGCCGCCGGGCCGCACCACCCGTCGAAGTTCGCGCAGGCCGAGCACCGGGTCGGGCACCGAACAGAAGACGAAGGTCGCCACCGCGGCGTCGAAGGCGGCGTCGGGAAATGCCAGGGTCTGAACGTCCATGAGGTGGAGACGGACGTCGCGCCCCAGACGGGCGGCGCGCCTGGCCGCCCGCGCGAGCATCTTCGGGCTGATGTCCACGGCCGTCACGATGGTGTCCGGCGGATAGTAGGGCATGTTCTTACCCGTCCCTACGCCCACTTCGAGCACGCGGCCAGGCGGCACGCCGCGCCACAGGCGCGCCCGCCACCGGCCGAACCGGGTGCGCTCGGGCAACCACTCCAGGAGGTCGTACACGGGCGCGAGGCGTTCGTAGCGCGCACGGGTGACCGCGACAGGTTCAGGCTGTGTCACAGCGGCCTCGATCCGGAGCCGACCGGCTCCGGTGGAAGAACTCTCAGACGCAAAAGCCCCAGAGCGCGGGCATCGCGGCCAGCGCACCCGCAAGGGCCAGCGCAACACCGGCCCACCCCCGAAGACGGAGCGCGGCCACAACTGCCAGCGTGCCACCGAGGATCCGCGCCCGCCGACCGGTGGGGCTGTTGGCGGCCGCGATCAGGCGGTCCTGGAAGGTCAGGGGGTGTCGATTGAGAATCCTCATGATAGGCTCGACTGGACGCCGGTCGCCCGCTCCCCGCCCTACGGCAGGTAGGTTCTCCCAGTTCGCATCTTCCACAGGTAGAACTTCTCGAACAGCACCTTCGTCCAATCACCGAATGGATTGGGGATCAGCGCGCTAAACCTGCGCGGGGGAAACATGTTCGTCCCGACGATCAACACTTCCATGTCGCCGGCGTCCATGATGCACAGCGGCGTGATGCTCTCGAACGGCTTCGGCTTCGGCGCCGTCTTCTTGATGTCGGCGACGATGTTCTTCACCGCGTAGCGCGCCATGACCTCGGACATGTAGCCCGTCTTCGGCACACCCACCGGCACCGGGGTTGGCCCGGGACTGGGCACCACCGCGGCCACGCCCGCGGCGAAGATATTTCGATAGGTCTTGTGCCGGTAGCAGTCATCAACTTCTACGAAGCCCTTCTCGTTGCCGATCCCCTCGGAGTTCCGCACCACATCGGCGCCCAGGAAGGGCGGGATGATGATCCCAAACTTGAACGGGAACTCCCTCCCGTCTTCGAGGACGACCTTGCCTGGCTGTACCTCCTTGATCACGGCGTTCGTCACGGCGGAGATCCCACGCAGCCTGAAGAACGCGTTGACCATGGGCTTCGCGCCCAGCATCCCGCCGATACCGAAGTGGGTGAGGAACGGTTCCGCGGTGATGTAGGTGATCGAGGGAACCTTCTTCCGGATCTTTGCTTTGCGCAGCGCGTGCTCGACGTTGAAGACCACCTCGTAGGCAGCGCCGAAGCAACTCGCCAACTGGGTAGCCCCTACCACGACCGGCCCGGGGTCCTTGACGAATTCCTGCCACGCCTGTTGCGCCTCCATCGCCTCCTGGATGTTGCACACCGACTGGGTGTAGCCGTCGCGCGGGCCCAGGCCCGGGATGAGATTGAAGTTGTAGGCGGGGCCGGTGGCGATGATCAGGTAGTCATAGTCCAGAACACGCTGCTCGGTTTCGACGCGGTTCTCACCGGGGAGAATCCGCGTCGCCGCCTCATGGTAGAAGCGGATGCCCTTTGGTTCCAACGCCGGCCGCAGGTCGAAGGAGATCTGCTCGGCCCTCCGCCGGCCGAAGGGTACCCAGATCAGCGACGGGATGAACCAGAACTTGTCCGTCCGCGAGACAACGGTCACGTCGACCTCGTCCTTCAGGATTCGCTTCAGGTCGAACGCCGCAGTCAGTCCCGCGAAGCTGCCTCCCAATACTACCACGCGATGCGGCATCGTTGGTCTTCCCTTCCGATGTGATACCTACACCGAGAACGACGTTCCCGACGGACGTTCGATTCCCGCCAGGGGCCTCGCGCAGTACGCACAGGTCGTCCAGTCCGTCTCGATGGTGGCGCCGCAGACAGGACAGAGCGCCTGTTCGGGCCGGCCGGGCCGCTCGTGGATGAGCAGCCACGCCAGCAGGGCGACCAGCAGGACGAAGGCCAGACCCATGACCGCGGTGACCGCGCCGAGATACCCGCCGAGGATCCCCCGCGTTGAGGAGGGACCCATCATTGTGTGGTCCATCGCAGCGTCCATCCGCGGATGCGCCGGATCCTCCATGTGCGCCGGGTCCATCAGGTGCCCTGTTGAGGCGGCGCGCATCACCCACAGGCCGTAACCCGCCGTGATCGCCACAAGCAGCAGCGCGATCCCGATCGTGACCCCAACCCGCAGACGCCGTCTCGCGCTCATGGCTTCCTCCTACAGGCGGGACGCCATCGGAAGGCTCAGGATCAGGGCGAGCGCGACGGCATAGAGCGCCGTCAACAGGGCAAAGGGCAGCGCCCGCCGGCCCGGCGCGCAGGCGGTGAGGGTGGCGGCGCAGAGGCGGCGCAACGCCCAGACCGACAGGGCCACGCCCGCGGCCAGCAGGCCGAACTGCAGAAACCGCCATACCATCAGCCCAAGCATATCACTTCCCTGGGGAACCTGGACGGATGCGCCGAACGACGCCGCCACGGCGGCCGGGACAAGCCGGTACCCGCCGAGCAGGTGCCCGAGGTTGTGACCGATGTGGGCAAACAGCGCCAGGGGCAGAAAGGCGAAGCCGAAGCGGCGCACCTGAGTGCCGTACTCAGCGCCGGTCAGGCGACTGAACACTCGCGAGGCCGCCAGGAAGAGTCCCACGGCCAGGCCGACGAAGCCGATCAGCAGGCCGCCGTAGAACACAACGTCGTTGGAGAGGATGGCCGACGCCGCGACGGCGTCACGCAGCGCCGCCCAGGGCCCGGTCATCACGAAGGCCTGGAACGCGACGACCCCGAGCGCCGCAACTGCGATCAGGGCGTTCTCGGGCATCTCCTTCTTCTGGGTCACGAACTCTTTGATGGGGTTGCGGATCTCGAGCCGCAACGAGCCGTGCGGACACGCCTTCAGGCAATTCCCGCACATAGAGCAGTAACGGTTGGTGTCCATCGTCTTGGGCGTGTGGTGGAAGGGACATCCTTTCAACCTGAATCCGGCGGCATTTCGTTGGTCTGATGCGAATCTACTCCCATAGAATCAGCGCAAGCAGGAATTTGGGGCGTTGCACGATAACCCTGCTAGAATCACAGTTATCGTGTAGTCCCGCAGAAACCAGGCCATGGCGCCGGGGGTCTGCAAGGTGGGGATGTAGGCATTCAGGATGAGCCGGTCCATCGACCGATAGGACAACGCGACGGCCGAGCCGCAGATCTCTGCGAGCGTCTTCATGCCATCCTCCACGGGCAGGATGGCAAGACTCTACCCGTTCCGCCTGCTGTTTCCTGCGAAGCGGGGAATGGCTGGCCCATTCCCTCTAACGGCGCATCAGCCGCAGCGAGGCCGGGCGTCAAGGGTGAGCGGAGCGAACCGCACAGCGGCCCTTTGGCCCTTGACGCTCCAAGGCCGAGCGAAGGCTACACGATTCTTTCGCGGGCCGCAGGCCCGCCTCGGGGGTTAGGGCGAAGCCCTGTTAAAGGACTATCTGCAGTCAGGTCTGCGCCTGATTTACGCAGGTCGAAACCGTGGTGATTATACATGTAAGCCTCTCGGAAGAGGACCAATTTGGTCCAGTATCCTGGACGCTCGGTCGTGGATCTCCGGGCCAAGGCATGACTGAAGTCTCCTGAGTGTGAGCGAAAGAATGTGAGTGCAAAACCGTCGCCCCCGAGGAGGTAGCCGATGGATCCAGTCACACTCGCCCGCTGGCAGTTCGGGATGACGGCAACGTACCACTGGATCTTCGTCCCGCTCACCATGGGCCTGTCGGTTCTGGTGGCGTTGATGCAGACGCTGTACGTTGCCACCGGGCAAGAAATCTACCGGCGCATGACCAAGTTCTGGGGCAAGCTGTTCGTGGTGAACTTCACCCTGGGCGTGGTCACCGGCATCGTCATGGAGTTCCAGTTCGGCATGAACTGGTCGGCATATGCGCGGTTCGTGGGTGACATCTTTGGCGCGCCGTTAGCCATCGAGGCCCTGCTGGCCTTCTTCATCGAATCCACGTTCCTGGGCCTGTGGATCTTCGGCTGGGACCGACTTCCACCGCGGATCCACCTGGCGTCCATCTGGCTGGTCGCCCTGGCCTCTAACATCTCCGCCCTTTGGATTCTGATCGCCAACTCGTTCATGCAGAACCCCGTGGGATACGCCATCCGCGGCGACCGGGCCGAGATGACAGACTTCTTCGCCCTGATCCTCAATCCCAACGTCTGGGTGCAGTTCCCGCACGTGGTCACCGGCGCGCTGGCAACAGCGGCCTTTTTCATCCTGGGCATCAGCGCCTATCACTTGCTGCGGGGCAGCCACACCGAGGTGTTCCGGCGGTCGTTCCGCATCGGCGCGGCGACCGCGTTGCTGGTCGTCCCGCTCATCATCCTCTCGGGTCATGCCCAGGCCCAGTTCAAGGCCCAGACGCAGCCGATGAAGCTGGCGGCGCTGGAGGGACTCTTCGAAACCGAGAACCCGGCGTCGTTCTCGCTGTTCACGATCGGCGATCGTGCCGGCCAGCGAGAGATCTTCTCCATTCGCATCCCCTACCTGCTCAGTTTGCTGGCACACAACCAGCTCACCGGCGAGGTCAAAGGGATCAATGACCTACAGGCGGAGTACGAGCGCGTCCACGGGCCGGGCGATTACGTCCCGCCGGCCTGGGTCATCTACTGGAGTTTCCGCACCATGGTGGGTGCCGGATTTCTCATGCTGGTGCTGGCCGTCTACGCGGTGTTCCTGACCCTGGGCGAGATGGAAGACCGGCGGCCGAGGTTCCTGCGCCTGCTGCCCTATGCCATCGGTCTGCCATACCTTGCCGGAATCGCGGGCTGGCTCGTGGCCGAGGTCGGGCGCTGGCCGTGGGCGGTCCAGGGGGTGCTGAGACTCGCGGACGCCGTCTCTCCCAACGTCCCGGCGGCCGCGGTGCTGGCCACCCTCATCGGCTTCACCGTGTTGTACGGAGTGCTGCTGATCGTTGGCATCGCGTTGCTCCTCAGGTTCGTCCGTGCTGGTCCCGAAGAACCGGCGGCTCCCGCCACGGCGCCGGTACCGTCCCCGGCGGTCGCCGGTTGAGAAGCGAGGTGACGCATGGACCTCAACACGCTGTGGTTCGTTCTGATCGCCGTGCTGTTTATCGTTTTCTTCCTCCTGGAGGGGTTTGACTTTGGGGTGGGCATACTGCTGCCATTCCTCGGCAGGGATGACGTGCAGCGACGAGTGCTGCTGAACGCCATCGGTCCTCACTGGGACGCCAACGAGGTGTGGCTGCTGACCGCCGGCGGTGCCATGTTCGCGGCCTTCCCGCACTGGTATGCCACCCTCTTCAGCGGCTTCTACCTGGCCCTCTTCCTGCTGCTGGTCATGCTGGTCCTGCGCGGGGTGGGCCTCGAGTTCCGCGGCAAGCGGCCCGAGCCGGCCTGGCGCACGCTGTGGGACCGGTGCGTGTTCGTGGGGAGCCTGGGGGCCACTCTGCTGCTCGGGGTCGCGTTCGCCAACCTGGTGCGGGGCGTGGCCATCGATCAGCAGATGCAGTACGTGGGCGGGTTCTGGGCGCTGCTGAATCCCTACGCCCTGGCCGGAGGGGTGACGACGATCCTGCTGTTTGCGCTGCACGGGGCGGTCTTCCTCGCGCTCAAGACAACGGGCGAGATCGCAGGCCGGGCGCTGCTCGTCGCCGGCCGCCTGTGGTGGGTGGCGCTGGTGGCCCTTCCGGCCTTCGCAGCCTACACGTACCTGGAAACGGACATCCTGGACCGGCTGGGTGTGGTGCCGGGCGTCATACCGCTGGTCGTGGTGGCGGCCCTCGTGACGGCGGGCTATCTCGTGCGCCGTGGACGGGCAGGATTGGCGTTCGGAATGACCGCGCTGCTGATCGTGGCCGGAGGCACGACGATGTTCATGATCCTGTATCCGCGGGTCATGATCTCAACCCTCAACCCGGACTGGAGCCTGACCATCTACACCGCATCGTCCAGTCCTTACACTCTTACGGTCATGTCCATCGTCGCCCTGGTCCTGGTGCCGTTTGTGCTGGCGTACAGCGCGTGGTCGTTCTGGGTCTTCCGCAAACGCGTCGAGGCACGACCGGAGCAGTTGACGTATTGATCCCTTGACCGCGGCGAGGCCGCCGTGCCTCCCTGAGGGACCGGACCGGTGACCGACCGACCCCTCTTCCGGCATGCCCGGACAGGGCTGCCTGCCCTCGCCCTCACCGCGGGATCGGGCGTCCTGGTCGGGGTCGTCACCCTCCTGCAGGCCTGGTATCTCAGCCGGGTTATCGCTCGTGTCTTCCTCGGCCGACAGCCGCTGGACGTTGTGTCCGGTGATCTGGTGGCTCTCTTGATCGCCACCCTCCTGCGCGCAGGGATTGTCCTCGTCGGCGAGGTCGCCGCGGGCCACCTGGCAGCGCGCGTGAAGGCGCATCTGCGTGGCGCGCTGTTTGACCACCTGCTGGCCCTGGGTCCCATCCACGCCCGGGGCGAGCGTACCGGCGAACTGACCGCGGTCGCCGTCGAGGGCGTCGAGGCCCTGGACGCCTACTTCAGTCAGTATCTGCCCCAGGTCGCCTCCGCCGTCGTAGTGCCGCTGCTCCTGGTGCTGGTGGTCTTCGGCGCCGACCCGTTGTCGGCGGTGGTGCTGGCGATCAGCGCCCCGCTGATTCCCATCTTCATGGTGCTGATCGGCAAGGCGGCTGACGCCCTGACCAGGCGGCAGTACGATCTCCTCGGCCGCCTCAGCGGCCACTTCCTGGAAGTCCTCCAGGGACTGGCCACCATCAAGATCTTCGGCCGCAGCCAGGACCAGATCGAGCTGATCCGGCTGAGCAGCGAACGCTATCGGTCGGCCACCATGTCCGTGCTGGGCGTCGCCTTCATTTCGGCGCTGGCCCTGGAGATGCTAGCCACAATTGGCACGGCACTGGTGGCCGTGGGCGTGGGGCTTCGCCTGCTCTCCGGACGCCTGGACTTCCAGACGGCCCTGTTCGTCCTGCTGCTGGCTCCAGAGGTGTACCAGCCGTTGAGGCTTCTTGGAGGGCGCTTCCATGCCCGCGCGGCGGCGATTTCGGCATCGACGCGCATCTTCGACATCCTGGACACGTCTGTGCGAGAGAGTGCACGCGACGGCGCCATGGCACCGGAAGATGCCCGTCCCACCGCCGGGGCCGGCCCCCCGGGCATCACCTTTCGGGATGTGCACTACACCTACGACGATTCCAGCGACGCCCTCCGCGGCGCGTCCTTCGAGATCCCCGCGGGCAGCACGGTCGCCCTGGTAGGCCCCAGCGGTGCAGGCAAGACCACCGTGGTGGACCTTCTCCTCCGGTTCATCGAGCCGGTGCAGGGTGAGGTCCTGATCAACGGCGTTCCCCTGCACCGCCTCCCGGCGAGCGCCTGGCGCGAGCGGATCGGATGGGTGCCGCAGCATCCATATCTCTTCCACGATTCGGTGGCCGCCAACCTGCGCATGGCCCGGCCTGATGCCACCATGGAAGAGTTGATGCGCGCCGCCCGGTGGGCGCACGTCCATGACGTGATCTGTGCGTTGCCCCAGGGTTACGACACGGTGCTGGGCGAGCGCGGCGCACGCCTGAGCGCCGGGCAGGCGCAGCGCATCGCCCTGGCTCGCGCCTTCCTCAAAGAGGCACCGGTCTTCATCCTGGACGAACCCACCTCAAACGTGGACCCTGAACTGGAGTCGATCCTGATGGACACCATCGAGCGGCTGCGGCGCGAACGCACGATCCTGATCGTCGCCCATCGTCTCGCGACGGTGTCGCTGGCCGACCGGGTTGTGGTGTTGGCCGGCGGCCGGGTGGTTGAATCCGGGGACCCTGCGACCCTGCGGGCTCACGACGGCGCATACCACCGGCTGCTGACCGCGCACCAGGGGACGGGATGAGGCGCCCCCTGGTCCGCCTGCTCCGGCTGACAGGACCGTTCCGGTGGTCCATGGTGATGGCCGTCGTCCTCGGCGCCGCCACGGTGGGCAGCGGGATCGCCCTCATGGCCACCTCAGCCCTCTTGATCTCCCGGGCGGCGCTCCGCCCGTCCATCGCCGACCTCAGCCTGCTGGTCGTGGGCGTGCGGTTCTTCGGCATTGCCCGCGGGATCCTCCGGTATCTGGAGCGGTACGTCTCGCACGACGTCGGCCTCCGCCTGCTGGCGCAGTTGCGGGTGTGGTTCTTCGAGATCGCCGAGCCGCTGGCCCCGGCCAGGCTGATATCCCACAAGAGCGGTGATTTGCTGACCCGCGCGGTGGCCGACATCGAGACCCTCAAGGACCTCTACGTCCGCATGGTCGCCCCGCCTGCGGTCGCCCTGATCATCGCAGTTGCCGTGGGCCTGTATCTGTGGCGGTTTGATCCGTGGCTGGCGGTCGTGTGGCTGGGCTTCTTCCTGGCCGCCGGCGTGGCCGTGCCGGTCATCGCCCGACTGGCCAGCCGCCGGCCCGGCGCGGCGCTCATCGCCACACGCTCCGATCTCCAGGCGCATCTGGTGGACAGCCTGCAGGGGATGGCGGAAGTCGTCGCCTATGGACAGACCCGTCGGCGCTCCGAGGAGGTGCGCGCGACGGCCGGTTCGCTCGCCGCTGCCCAGCGGCGCATGGCGTGGATTGGCGGGCTGCAGTCGGCGCTGGGCAGCCTGGTTACCAACGGAGCCGTGTTGGCCGTCCTGGTGCTCGCCATACCGCGAGTCGAGACCGGGCGGCTGGAGGGCGTCCATCTCGCGATGCTGGTCCTGCTCGCCGCGGCCGCCTTCGAGGCCGTGGTCCCGCTGGGGCCGGCCCTCCAGGCGCTGGAAGGTGTCCTGGCGGCCGCGCGGCGGCTGTTCGCCCTCGCAGACACCAGGCCGGCTGTGTCGGATCCCCTGTCTCCCCTTCCCCTCCGACCGACAGCGGACGGCGGCGGCCTTGAGGTACGGAACTTGCGCTTCACCTACGCCGACGGCGAGCCGCCCGCGCTCCGAGGAGTCAGCTTCAGCCTACCGCCCGGACGGCGCGTGGCCGTCGTCGGGCCCAGCGGCGCCGGGAAGTCCACGCTGGTCAACCTGCTGCTGCGATTCTGGGACTACACCGAGGGCGAGATTCTTCTACACGGTGTGGACCTGCGGCGGTACGCGCAGGAGGATGTCCGCCGCATCTTCAGCGTCATCCCCCAGCAGGCCTACCTGTTTTCCGGGACCGTCCGCGAGAACATCTTGCTGGCGAAACCCGAGGCGACGGAGGAGGAGGTCGAGGCCGCGGCCCGCAAGGCCCAACTCCAGGCGTTCGTCCAGTCGTCGCCGCTCGGGTACGACTCATGGGTCGGCGAAGGCGGCCTACGCCTCAGCGGGGGAGAGCGCCAGCGGCTGGCGCTGGCACGCGTGTTGCTGCGCGATGCCCCGATCGTGATCCTCGACGAGCCCACCGCCAACCTGGATCCGCTCACCGAGCGGGCGCTGCTGGACGAATTCTGGGAAGCGCTGGCCGGGCGCAGCATCCTGCTGATCACTCACCGGCTGGTCGGTCTGGACGCGATGGACGAGATTCTCGTGCTGCGATCGGGCCGGGTGATCGAACGCGGCAGGCATGACACGCTGGTCGCCGCGGGCGGGTGGTACGCGCGGATGAAGCAGTTGCAGGATCGGCACACAGCCTCCACGCCGGTGCCCTGACAGCGGGAGTAGGGGCTGATCGGCGAAATCTCCTCCAGGCTGACTGACGACAGACCGGGCGTTGGTGTACCCTGAGAGCAGGAGGCGTGCATGCTGCTCGCTCTGGATATCGGCAACAGCAACATCAAGATCGGCGCATTCCGGGACGACGGCCTGGTGGCCACGTGGCGCGTCGCGACGGACGCGCGCCGCATGCCCGACGAGTACGCGGTGCTCCTTCTCAACCTGCTCCAGACCCGCGGGGTGGCGGCGGATGCGATCCGCGACGTCGCCATCTGCAGCGTGGTCCGGCCGCTCGGATCTCCATGACCGAGCCCATGGCGAACACGCCGGTCCAGGCGCCCAGCGGGCAGAGATGCCGGCACCAGGTCCAGCGCTCGAAGAGGAGGGCGCCGACGACCGCGCCGGCGGTGAAGCCCCACAGGATGAACCCCGTGACCAGGGGCGAGACCGACGCCCGGGTGACCTCCTCGATCCAGGCCTGATAGAGAATAGCCACCAGCAGGATGGCGGCCACGAGGCCGCGCCGCTTGAACAGGCGCGGTGCCTTGAGGTTAAGGCTGAAGCGCTGCGTCAGGTCGGCGAGCGCGCCCATGGGGCAGACGGCGCACCACACCCGGCCGAAGACGAAGTAGCTGACCGCCAGCAGCGGCCACCAGACGATCCAGCTCATGACGGTGGCGAAGTTCAGACGGGGATCACGAGGTCCGAAGATGGCGAAGTAGCTGAGCACCAGCAGGAAGCCGATCATGGCCGCACGGGATGGCCACGGCCATAACCGGCTGACAATCAGGCGGTTCGCGACCGCCTCGATGCGCTGCTTCACCCGGCTCCCTATGGTGCTACGATCAGCCGACCGACCATGCCCGCCTCACGATGGCCGGGCACGCTGCAGTAGAACTCGTAGGTCCCAGGCCTCGCGGCCGTCAGGCCGGCAACCGCGCGCTGACCGGGTTGCGCGACGAGCTGGAACTGCAGCGCCGGGATGGTGATGTCGTGGATGATCGCGCCGCGATTGGCGAGGGCGACGTTGACGCTCTGTCCGGCCTTGATCCGTAGCTGCGCTGGCTGGAACCTGAGGTCCAGCCCGGTCATCTCAATCGTCGGGGCGCTGGCGACCGGCGCGGGCGCACTCCCCGACGGCGTGCTCTGTCCCCACCAGCCCATGTGATTCCCCATGCCGCCTCTCATGTGCCCCGGCATGGAGCCCCAGCCGGGCATCCATCCCCACGGGCCGCGCTGGGGGGCGACGCCTGGACCCTGCCGTGAATTAATCCTGAATCCGGCGTGAAAATCGTCAAATTTCGAGTCTGAGCCGGTCGATGCGATTGAGCGCGTGCTTGATGAGTTCTTGCTCTGAGGGCAAGGAGGGTAGCCTGAGGGTCGGGCCTTGGCGAGCATGGACGTACTCCCCGGGAATCATGAGCAGGCGACGGCGTAGTGTGCCCAAGGTCATCGAATGATACTCGGCTGGC
>ENA-ORXB01000589-ORXB01000589.1-sediment-metagenome-genome-assembly--contig:-NODE-589-length-66549-cov-4.537625_pt1 | contig 66549 bp, 64 predicted proteins | sample MGYA00237863_ERZ511475 | MGnify/ENA primary metagenome ERZ511475 (study PRJEB26305, sample SAMN06343858) | sediment metagenome | isolation source: hot spring sediment | place: Canada: British Columbia... | reverse complement strand
GAGTTCAGACGTGTGCTCTTCCGATCTGAGGGCCAGGCGGATATGTGGCCGCCATCCGCGCTGCCCAGCTCGGGGCCAGGGTTGCGCTGATCGAGAAGGAGCGTGTCGGCGGGATGTGCCTGAACTGGGGCTGCATCCCGACCAAGGCGCTGGCCCACCAGGCCGAGCTGTACGGCGAGATGCGCCGTGCCGCCGAGTTCGGCATACAGGTCGGGGGACCGGTCAGCGTGGACTTTGCCCGGATGATGGCCCGCAAGGACGAGGTCGTCGAGACCCTTGTTGGCGGCGTCGAGGAGCTGATCCGTGCCCACCGCATCGACCTCTTCCCCGGCGTTGGCACCATCCTCAAGCCCAATCTCGTGCGCGTGACGCCTGGCATCTACCATCCCGACACACAGCCTGTTGAAGTAGAGGCACGCCGGCTGATCATTGCCACGGGTTCGCTTCCGGTGCCGGTGCCCATCCCCGGGCACGACCTGCCGGGGGTTGTCAACGCCCGCGGGCTGCTTAATATCCGCGTCCAGCCTCGAGACCTTGTCATTATCGGCGCGAGCGTCGTCGGCGTCGAGTTTGCGTCCATCTTCTCTGCCCTGGGAACGCGAGTCACGCTCCTCGGCCGGCGGACCTTCCTCAAAGATGCAGAGGAGCAACTCGCCCGGCGCTTTCGCCCCCTGCTGGCGCGACAGGGTGTGCGGATCGAGATCGGCCTCGAGTTTCGGCAGATCGTCCAGACCGACGACGGCCGTCTGCGCGTCGAGTACGGGCGCGCCGGGCAACCTCAGTCGGCAGAGGCCGACCTCGTGCTCAGCTCTACCGGGCATGCGCCGTATACCGCAGATCTCGGCCTCGACAACATCGGGCTGGCCACCGATCGGGGTCGCATACCGGTGAACGAGTACCTTGAGACGAGCGTGCCCGGCGTGTATGCCATCGGCGATGTGACGGGCATCTACATGCTGGCGCACGTGGCCTCCCATCAGGGGATCGTGGCGGTGCGGAATGCTCTGGGCCGCCGCGAGGCGATGGACTACCGCGCCGTGCCCAACTGCATCTACACCGTGCCCGAGATTGCGGGCGTCGGCCTCACCGAGCGGCAGGCCAAAGAGGCGGGCATTGACTTCGTGAGCAGCCGTTTCCCCTTTAGCATCAACGGGCGGGCGCTTGGCATGGGTGCTACCGAGGGGCAGGTGCGGATGATCTGCGAGCGTCTCCCCGATGGGCGGGGCGGCAAAGTGCTCGGGGTGCACATCATGGGGCCACGTGCCTCTGACCTCATCGCCGAGGCCGCCCTGGCCATCCAGCTTGGAGCGACGGCGGAGGATATCGCCCGGACCATACATCAGCACCCGACCCTGCCCGAAGCGCTCATGGAGGCGGCCATGGAGATGGGCGAGGGCGCGATACACTACCGCAAGGTGGCAGGGCGAGAGGCGTAGCGCTCCGGCTGAGGATGGACGGGAGGCGCCGCAGACCCGATCGCCCTGACAATGGGCAGGCTCGCCCATAGGTGGTATAATACCCGGCGACGGCGTCGGGCGCGTCGTCCCTGCGGTGGCTCGCACCTGTCGCATGCAGAGTGTGCGGTCGCGGAGCCCAGCGGCCCAAGGGAGGTTCCCGGATGGACTGCAAGCGCATGTACGGCGAGCTTGCCATCTTTTGCGGCAGTGGCAACCCCGACCTTGCCCGAGAGATCTGCGACTATCTAGGCACCCCCCTGCGAGGCATCGACCTCATCGAGTTCCCCAACGAGAACATCTTTGTCAAGCTGCACCAGAGCGTGCGGTCGCAGGACGTCTTTGTCATCCAGTCCCTGAGCTCCCCGGTGAACCGCAACATCATGGAGCTCCTGATCATACTGGACACCCTCAAGCGCGCCTCGGCCGGGCGCATCACGGCCGTCATGCCCTACTTCGCCTACGCTCGCAGCGACAAGAAGGACCAGCCGCGCGTGCCGATCACCGCCAGGCTGCTGGCGGACATGATTGCCATCGCCGGCGCCGACCGTTTCCTCACCCTCGACCTGCATGCAGGGCAGATCCAGGGGTTCTTCAGCATCCCGGGCGACGATCTCAGCGCCTTCAATCTGCTGAGCGACTATTTCCTGCAGAAGCAGATTCCGAACGCGGTGGTCGTGTCGGCAGACCTTGGCTTTGCCAAGAAGGGGCGGAACTTTGCCGAGAAGCTGCACCTGCCAATGGCCTTTGTGGAAAAGCGACGGACCGGCCCGCAGAGCCAGGCCCTCACGGTGATCGGCGACGTTCGCGGCCGGAACGCCATTGTGGTGGATGACGAGGTGGACACCGCCGGATCGCTTACAGAGACGGCGCACATCCTGCGAGAGAACGGTGTGTGCGACCTGTACGCAAGCTTTACCCATGCCGTGTTCTCACCTCCAGCCGTGGAGCGGCTGCGCGCTGCCGGGTTCAGGGAGGTGGTGACCACCAACACGGTCCCGATCCCTGCCCATAAGCGGTTCGAGGGGCTGACTGTTCTCTCTGTAGCGCCGTTCCTCGGCGAGGTCATCCGCAGGGTGCACAACGGCGAGTCGGTCGGAGCCTTCCTTGGGGACTGAGACGGCGGGGAAGGGGCGGCAAACCGGATGGCAGGGCTCTTGTTTCGGTTGGGCGTTGGCGGGGGCTCCCGTGTGTGCTATAATGAGGGGCAGATTCTGAGTAGTGGAGTTACCCGATGCTGAAAACCTTGCTCACCAGGCTGGTTGGCGATCCGAACGTCAGGGAGCTATCGCGTCTGCAGCCGATCGTCGATGCCATCAACAGTCTCGAACCGGAGATGCAGCGCCGCTCTCCGGAGGAGTTTCGCGCCCTCACCGAGTCGTTCAGGCGAAGGATTGCGGAGGCTACGGCGGCGACCCGGGAGCGCCTTGCAGCGCTCCGTGAGCAGCGGCTGCATGCCCTTGACGTCGACGAAAGGAACCGGCTTGATGAGGAGATAAAGGCGCAGGAGAAGGCGCTGCTCGCGCGCGAGAGCGCCATCCTCGATGAGATCCTGCCCGAGGCGTTCGCGGCGGTACGCGAGGCGGCCCGGCGGACGATCGGACTGCGCCATTTTGATGTGCAGCTTGTCGGCGGCATCGTCCTGCACCAGGGCAAGATCGCCGAGATGAAGACCGGCGAGGGCAAGACTCTCGTCGCCACGCTGCCGCTCTATCTCAATGCTCTTGCCGGGCACGGCGCCCATCTCGTGACACCCAATGACTACCTCTCGAAGGTTGGCGTGCAGTGGATGGGGCCTGTGTACCACTATCTCGGCCTCACCGTGGGGGTGATCCAGTCCGGAGCGGCAGACCCTAACCTTGGCTCCTTTATCTACGACCCCGACTATCAGGCGGCCGATGACCGCTACCAGCATCTGCGCCCGGTACCGCGGGCCGAAGCGTACGCAGCCGACATAACGTATGGGACGAACAATGAGTTCGGCTTTGACTACCTCCGTGACAACATGGTGTGGGACCTCAGCCAGCGGGTGCAACGCGAGCTGCACTACGCCATCGTCGACGAGGTGGACAACATCCTCATCGACGAGGCGCGCACGCCGCTGATCATCTCCGGTCCCGCCGAGGAGTCGGCCGCCGAGTACCGTCGGTTTGCGCGGCTGGTCGAGAACCTGCGCGAGGGCGAGGACTATACCGTCGATGAGAAGATGCGGTCGGTCGCCCTGACCGATCAGGGAATCGAAAAGATCGAGCGGGCGCTGGGCATAGAGAACATCTATGCGCCCGGTCACTATGAGTTGACCTCGTACCTGGAGAACGCTCTCAAGGCCAAGGCGCTCTTCCGGCGGGACAGGGACTATATCGTCAAGGACAACCGCGAGGTCATCATCGTCGACGAGTTCACGGGCCGGCTGATGTTCGGCCGGCGCTACTCGGAGGGTCTGCACCAGGCGATTGAGGCCAAGGAGGGGGTCCCCGTTCAGCGCGAGAGCCTGACGCTAGCGACGATCACCTTCCAGAACTATTTCCGCATGTACCGCAAGCTGGCGGGCATGACGGGCACGGCCGCGACCGAGGCCGAAGAGTTCAGCAAGATCTATAACCTCGACGTGGTCGTGATCCCCACGCACAAGCCGATGATCCGCGTCGACCACCCGGACCTGGTCTACAAGACGGAAGCGGCCAAGTTCCGGGCAGTTGTGAACGAGATCGTGGAGCTGCACCGCAAGGGCCAACCGGTGCTGGTCGGTACGCTCTCCATCGAAAAGTCGGAGATGCTCGCCGACATGCTCAAGCGACGGGGGATTACCCCGCAGGTGCTCAACGCCAAGCAGCATGAGCGAGAGGCGGCCATCATCGCTCAGGCCGGGCGGCCCGGGGCGGTGACCATTGCGACCAACATGGCGGGCCGTGGTGTGGACATCCTGCTCGGTGGAAACCCGGAGGGGATGGCCCGCGAACAGCTTCGCCGGCAGGGCGTCGACCTCACGACCGTCTCGCCGGAGGTCTGGGAGCAGGCGCTGGCCGAGGCCCGTCAGATTGCGGAACGCGACCATGAGCGCGTGGTGAGCCTCGGCGGCCTACACGTGGTCGGCACCGAGCGACACGAGGCACGTCGCATCGACAACCAGCTTCGCGGGCGCTCGGGCCGTCAGGGGGACCCGGGGTCTTCCCGCTTTTACGTGTCGCTGGAGGATGACCTGATGCGGCGCTTCGGCGGGCAGTCCATCGCCGGCATCATGGACCGCCTGGGCGTCGAGGAGGACGTGCCCATCGAGCACCGCCTGGTCTCGCGCGCCATCGAGAACGCCCAGATCAAGGTTGAGGGCTACAACTTTGACCTGCGCAAGCACGTTCTCGAGTATGACGATGTAGTGAACCAGCAGCGCGAGATCATCTACGGTCAGCGCCGACTCATTCTGAGCGAGTCGGAGCTCAGGCCGATCATCGAGGAGATGATCGACGAACAGGTCGAGATCCTGCTCAACACCTACATCGCGGGTGACGAGCGCGACGGGTGGGACCTGGCGGGGTTGTATTCAGCGGTGCGGCAGTTCTTCCCGCTGCCGCCTTCGCAGAATCCCACAGCATGGTCCAGGCTCTCCCGCAAAGAGCTTGAGGAGGAGCTTTACCGCGCGGCCAGGCGCGCCTACGATGAGCGTGAGGCGCAACTGGGGCCCCAGACGATGCGCCAGCTCGAGCGGCTCGTCATGCTGCACACGGTCGACAACCTGTGGGTGCGGCATCTGACTGCGCTCGATGAACTGCGCGAGGGAATCGGACTGCGGGCTTACGGTCAGCGGGACCCGCTGGTCGAGTACAAGCGCGAAGCGCACGAGATGTTCAGCGAGCTGACCGACAACATACGTCGCGAGATTGCACACGGCATCTACCGTGCGCAGCTCGTGCGGGCTGAGCCCACGCGGCGTCGCGAGATGCACCCCAATGTGGCATCGGAGGCGCCGGCCCCTCGCCGGGCGGCGGGCAAGCCTGGCCGGAACGATCCCTGCCCTTGCGGCAGCGGGCGCAAGTACAAGAACTGCTGTATGCGCAAGGATCAGAAGGGCGGAGCGGCCGCGGCGGCTTCGGGAGCAGGGCAGGCCACGAAGAAGGGTCAAGGCGCGGCGGAGCGTCGGTAGCCCCACTGGCGGGGCGCGGGAAGGCGGTCATGGAGGGCCGGGTCCATGAGGGTTTCCACGTTCGCAGAGCTCCTTGAGGAAGCGCGGCGGGTCGGACCGAAGACGGTTGCCGTCGCTGCGGCTCACGAGAAGGAGGTGCTGCAGGCCGCGCACGCTGCCGAGAAGGCTGGCATCGCCGACTGCATCCTCGTCGGCGCTGCAGCTCAGATCGAGGAGCTCGCCCGGTGTGCGGGAGCGGACCTCAGTCGGATGGAGGTCATTGACGAGCCGGACGTCAAGCGGGCGGCTGCCAGAGTGATGAGCCTTGTCCGCGAAGGGCGGGCTCACGTGGCCATGAAGGGCCGGATTGAGACGGGAGACTTTTTGCGGGCTGCCCTCGACCGCGAGAATGGCCTGCGGACAGGGCGGCTTCTCAGCCACGTGGGGGTCTTTGAGATACCGGGCTTTGACCGACTGCTGTTTGTAACCGATGCCGGCGTTGTCGTCGCGCCCGACCTCGTGCAGAAGGTCGAGATCGTCCAGAACGCCATCCAGGTCGCGCAGCGGCTGGGGATCAGCCAGCCGAAGGTCGCCATCCTCGCGGCAACCGAGATGGTCAACCCCAAGATCCCGACAACGCTGGACGCGGCCTATCTCTCCAAGATGGCCGACCGGGGACAGATCCGCGGGGGGATTGTGGACGGCCCGCTTGCGCTGGACAATGCTATTTCGCACGAGTCCTCAACGATCAAGGGCATCAGTTCGCCGGTTGCCGGTCAGGCGGACATACTGGTGGCGCCGGACGTGGAAGCCGGAAACATGCTGGCGAAGGCGATCACCTACTTTGCCAAGGGGAGCATGGCCGGTGTGGTGGTCGGCGCCCAGTCTCCTCTGATTGTGGCTTCGCGCTCGGATCCTCATGAGACCAAGCTGATGTCGATCGCGCTGGGGGTCGTGATGGCTTCTCCGCCCCAGTCGTAGCGGCTGCCGCAGGGCCAGCTGCCGGCTCTGTGGGCTCTCACATCCGGAGGGTTCGCCAATGAAGCAGCGCCTCAAGGACGAGGACGGCCTTCAGGGAGGGCGGCGATGATCGAGATCCGCATCCACGGCCGCGGGGGGCAGGGTGCGGTGATCGCCTCCAAGGTGCTCGCAACCGCCGTCTTTCTCGAGGGCAGGTTCGTGCAGTCGTTCCCCTCGTTCGGTGTCGAGAGGAGGGGCGCCCCGGTTACCGCCTACACCCGCATCGACGACACTCCGATCCGCCTTCGCTGCCAGATCTACGAGCCCGACCATCTTATTATCCTCGATCCAACCCTCATCCAGGCGATCGACGTGACCGTCGGCCTCAAGCCCGGCGGCTGGATCGTCGTCAACACCAGCAGGCCCGCACGGGCACTGGCCCTGCCGGAGCGGTTCAGGGTAGCCACGGTTGATGCCGGTGCCATCGCCGCGCGGCACAGGCTGGGTCCGGTCACCGCCCCAATCGTGAACACGGCCATTCTGGGTGCCTTTGCCCGCGTGACGGGCCTGGTCGGCATCGAGGCGCTTCGGGAGGCGGTGCGCGATGTGGTGCCCGTGAAGAAAGAGGCGAATGTGGCCGCGTTGGAGGAGGCGTACGATGAAGTCCGCTCCTAGCAGGCCGCCGGTTGGTGAGCCGGTTGTGTTCCGGCGTCTCGACGATCTGCCGCCCCTGCCGGTGTCGCTCGCGCCGACGCTGGCCAACAAGACCGGCACCTGGCGGTATCTGCGGCCGTTCTACGAGGAAAAGACCTCCCCCTGCAACCATGCCTGCCCGGCGGGGTCGGATGTTGTGCACTGGATCGGTGCCCTGCGCGGCGGTGACCTCGAGGGGGCCTGGCGCACCCTGACCGCAGAGAACCCGCTTCCAGGCGTCTGTGGGCGGGTGTGCCCGCATCCCTGCGAATCCCGGTGCAACCGCAGCAGCTCTGGCGGCGCCATTGCCATCCACGCTCTGGAGCGCTACCTTGCGGACGAGGCCAGCATGCACGGCTGGCGCCCGACGCGCGTCCGGGCTGCCAACGGACGGCGTGTCGCGGTTGTGGGTGCGGGCCCGGCAGGGCTGGCCTGTGCCTACCATCTGGCCCGCCTTGGGTACGAGGTAACAGTCCACGAGGCTGAAGCGGAGCCCGGTGGTCTGCTGCGATACGCCATCCCCGCCTACCGGCTGCCTCGCGACGTTCTCGACCGTGAGGTCTGCAACATCGAATCCCTTGGCGTGAGGTTCATGCTGGGTTCCCGACTTGGGGACAACCTTTCGCTGGAAGAGCTGCGGGGTATGGACGCGGTCTTTCTGGCGCCGGGGCAGGGGGTCAGCCGGCCGCTCGGCGTTCCCGGGGAGCAGGCGGCGGGGGTGCTCAGCGGGCTGGGGTTCCTGCGGCGCGTGGCGCGGGGCGAGGGCCTCGGCATGGGCCGGCGCGTCGTTGTCGTCGGCGGGGGGAACACCGCGATAGACGCAGCGCGCACCGCCATCCGCATGGGTGCGCAGGTGACAGTGGTCTATCGCCGCTCCGCCGCGCAGATGCCGGCCATCGCCGAAGAGGTCGAAGCGGCGAGGGCGGAGGGGGTCGAGTTCCGCTTCCTTGCGGCTCCGATCGAGGTCCTAGTCGATGGGGACCGCGTGCGCGGCTTGCGCTGCCAGAGCATGCGCCTCGGCGAGCCGGATGCAAGCGGCCGGGAGCGGCCGCTGCCGGTGCCGGGGGCCGAGTTCGACCTCACGGCAGACACGGTGATTGCCGCCGTCGGCCAGGGGCTGGACGAGGGGCTGCTCGCAGGAACCGGGCTGCGCGCGGAAGCGGGGCGTGTGCCGATTGATGAGGGGGCGGCGACGGCGCTGCCGGGCGTGTTCGCCGGAGGCGACGCGGCGACCGGAGAAGGCACGGTGGCCCAGGCCATCGGCTCGGGCAAGCGCGCCGCCCTGGCTATTGACCGCTGGCTGCAGACGGGTCGCGTGGAGGGCTTGCCGCCGCTCGGCGTGGCCCCACACGCCATGGAGCGATCGGCCTCGGCGAGGGTCGTCGGCCCTGAGGACCTGAATGCCGACTATATCGAGCAGGTCCCGAGGCCCGTGCTGCCCGAGTGCCCGGTTGAGCTTCGCAAGGCCAGCTTCGACGAGGTGAACCTTGGGATACCGCCGGAGATCGCGGCAGCGGAGGCGGCGCGCTGTATCAGCTGCGGCGTGTGCATCGGCTGTGATACCTGCTACATCTTTTGCCCGGATGTGTCCATCGCCCGGGCCGGGCCCTGCCAATACACCATCAACTATGACTACTGCAAGGGCTGTGGCATCTGCGTGCACGAGTGCCCGCGCTGTGCCATGTCGGTAAAGGAGGAGGGGCAATGAGAAAGGTGCTCATGGGAAACCATGCCGTCTCCTACGCCGTGCGGCTGGCGCGGGCCGAGGTGGTCGCCGCTTACCCAATCACGCCCCAGACGCAGATCGTGGAGATGCTCTCCGAGTTCTGTGCGGAGGGAAGCCTCGACGCCACATTCATCAAGGTCGAGTCGGAGCACTCGGCCATGGCTGCCTGTATCGGGGCGGCCTCGGCAGGCGCGCGCGCCTTCACTGCGACCTCGTCCCATGGGTTGCTCCTCATGCACGAGATGCTGCACTGGGCGGCGGGCGCGAGGCTGCCGATTGTGCTCGTGAACGTCAACCGCGCGCTCGGGCCGGGCTGGAACGTGTGGACGGAGCAGACCGACTCCCTCGCCCAGCGCGACACGGGTCTCATGCAGGTCTACTGCGAGAGCAATCAGGAGGCGCTTGACTCGGTTCTGCAGGCCTTCAGGATAGCCGAGACGGTGCGCCTGCCGGTGATGGTCGTGCTCGATGCCTTCATCCTGTCGCACACCGAAGAGCCGGTAGACGTCCCCTCGCAGGAGGAGGTCGACGCCTTCCTGCCGCGGTACGAGCCGGAGTGGCGGCTGGACCCGGCCGATCCGCGCGCCTTCAATATGCTGGTCCCGCCTGAGCACTATATGGAGCTGCGGCTCCTGATCCAGAAGGCCATGGACGACGCGCTGCACGTAGCCGCAGAGGTGGATGCCGAGTATGGGCGACGCTTCGGGCGCAGCTATGGGATCGTGGAGGCCTACCGGCTGGAGGATGCCGAGATCGCGCTGGTGACGGCCGGGGCGAGCAGCGGCACGGCCCGGGTTGTCGTCGATGAGTTGCGTTCGCAGGGCGTGCCGACCGGACTGCTCAGGCTGCGGCTCTTTCGCCCGTTCCCTGCCCGTGCCATAGCGCGCCTGCTCAGCAGGGTGGATAAGGTGGCTGTCATTGATCGCAACATCTCCTTTGGGCATGGGGGCATCTTTGCTGCCGAGCTCAAGGCTGCGCTGTACCACGAGCCGCAGCGGCCAATGGTCTTTGAGTTCATCGCCGGGCTGGGCGGGCGCGACATCACGCCGGCGACGGTGCGCGGCATCGTGGGGTACCTGCAGGGGCATGACCAGCCGCCGGCGAGCCCACTGTGGTGGGAGGTGAAGGCATGAGCTACGCTATTCCGGAGCGGGAACTGCTGCATCCGGGGCACGTCGCCTGCCCCGGCTGCGGTGCGGCGATCGCCATGCGGCTGGCTCTCAAGGCGTTGGGCGACGACCTGGTGGTGATCATCGTCGCCTCGTGCTGGTCGATAATTGCCGGGCCCTTCCCGTACTCCTCCCTGCAGGTGCCGACCCTGCATAGCGCTTTCGAGACCGGTGGATCGGCGGCCTCGGGGGTCAAGGCGGCGCTGCGCAAGCGTGGGCGCCCCGACACAACGGTGATGACCTGGGCAGGCGATGGAGGCACATTTGACATCGGCTTCCAGGCCCTCTCCGGGGCCGTGGAGCGGAATGAGGACTTTATCTACGTCTGCTACGACAATGAAGCGTACATGAACACGGGGATCCAGCGCAGCTCGGCAACGCCATGGGGCGCCTGGACGACGACCACACCCGTCGCCGCCCCGAAGGATACGCCGAAGAAGGACATGGTGGCCATCATTGCTTCGCATGGGATACCCTACACGGCGACGGCCTCGATCGGGTATCCGGAGGACCTGGTGCGCAAGCTGCAGAAAGCGGCGGGTATCCGCGGCTCCAAGTTCATCCACATCCTCTCGCCGTGTCCCTCCGGCTGGAAGTCCGAGCCCGAGGAGACGGTCAAGATTGCCCGCCTGGCTGTGCAGTCCCGCATCTTCCCTCTCTACGAGGTCGAGCGAGGCGAGCGCTACACCGTGACCGTGAACCCTCCGCCGGTGCCGGCCATCGAGTACCTGCGCCGACAGGGTCGATTCAATCATCTCTCGGTCGCACAGATCGAGGAAATCCAGGCCAATGCCGACCGGGCGTGGGAAGCTCTCCTGAAGCGGGCAGCGGCGAGCGCATAGCCGGGGAGAGGCGGAGATGCGCCTGGGTGAAGTAGAGCTGTACGTCGTCAGCGACGGATGCTTCTGGATGGATGGGGGTGCCAACTATGGGCTCGTGCCGAGGGTTCTTTGGGAGCCGCTGACCCCGCCTGATGGGCTGAACCGCATCCGCATGGCCCTGAACTGCCTGCTGGTGCGCTCCGCTGGTCGCACCATCCTGATCGACACCGGCTATGGTGGCAAGCTCCCGGAGAAGCGGCGTCAGATGCTCTCGCTCGAGCGGCAGCCCGGCCTGCCTGGCGCGCTCGAGCCGCTCGGGGTGAAGCCGGAGGACGTAGACATCGTCATCTGCACGCATCTGCACGCCGATCATTGCGGCGGCAACACCACACAATCGGAAGGAGGCCTCCGGCCAACCTATCCGCGCGCGGAGTATTGGGTGCAGCGGGTGGAGTGGGCGGAAGCGCTGTTTCCGAACGAGCGGACGCGGGCGACCTACCTGCCCGAGAACCTGCGCCCGCTCGAGCCTGTGCTCCGGCTCATAGACGGTGACACGCGGGTGACGCCGCACGTGCGATGTGTGGTGACGCGCGGGCATACCCGCGCACACCAGTCGGTGATCATCGAATCGAGTGGAGAGATGGCCATCTTTCTTGGCGACCTCGCGCCAATGCGGGTGCATATTGAGCGCCTTGCCTGGATAGCGGCGAACGACGTGGAGCCGCTTGAGACCCTGGAGACCAAGCGCAGCCTGCGCCGCCTGGCACTTGAGAAGGATGCCCTCCTCATCTTTGAGCATGACCCCCTCGTGCCGGCCGGCCGGCTCCGTCAGGTTGGCGATGATGTGACCGTCGAGCCGGTCGGTCTCTGACCCTTCTTGGCCGGAGACCTCTCTGTTACCCCCTCTATACCTGCGCTCAACTTTCTGGCGAATCCGTCGCGATTCCACAGAATGCGCTCTGAGCCGCAACGAACAGACCGGGTACTGCGTCTTATCAGGGAGAAACGGTAACAGAATCGTTACCGTTCTCGCGGGCTGGTCCGGCGCCATAGCGCCCACCGTCGGAGGCCAGTGTGACGCCGAGGCCCGGAGGAAGCGTGTCGGGTTCCGCGACATATGTGGTAGCGGGCAGGGTTCGCGTCCCGGATGTGGCGTGAAGAAAGATGTGGCGCGAAGGAGCCTGGGACGCAGACAGGTGTCCGCCGAGACCATGCTGGAAGGGAGGGGGCTAGCTTGGGTCGTCGAAGGGGTTGTCTCTGGTTTGCGGCCGGAGTGCTTCTGGCATTGCTGGCAGGGGTGCTCATCTTCGTCTCGGTGCAGCGTGCGACACAGATGCCGAAGCAGGTGGAGGAGCCCCCACGGGTGTCGGTGGTGGTGGCGGCACGCGATATTCCCCTGCACACCGTGCTGCGTGCGGACGACGTGGAGACTCGCGAGGTGCCACCCGAGATGGTCCCTGAGGATGGGCTGACGGACGCGAACGAGGTTGTCGGTCAGCTCACAACGGCGGCAATCGCGCGGGGCGAGATCGTGCTTCGCAGGCGCCTGATCAGCCCCGACTATGTAGGTCCGCGGGCGGCCTTTGTCATGGACCCAAAGCAGGTGATGGTGGCCTTTCCGGCGGCGGACCTTCTCACCAGCCTCGGAATCGTCCGTCCGGGAGACCATGTGGACCTGATGTTCAGCTTTGACTTTGGCAAGGCCAAGGAAGACATCGTCACGGGAGTGAACACCCTTACGGTGCTTCAGGACCTGCGCGTTGCCGCGGTGATCTATGACGAGGGCGAAGGGCCGGAGGGTAAGGTTGAGGAGGGCCCCTCGAAGCCCTCGGAGCCACGGCCGTCGGGTTCGCCGCAGGCCCTGCTCCTGGCCGTGAGCCCGCAGGACGCGCTGCTCATCAAATACTTCCGCGATATGGGCGCTGCTCCCGATTTCGCCCTGCGCAGCCCTGCAGCGGAGGGTACCTTTGACGTCGTTCCCGTCGACGGAGACTATCTGCTGCAGAACCTGAAGATACGCTGGCGGGTCAAGGAGTGAGGGGCTGCGCTGCAGTTGAGCCGGGCGGATTCAAGCCGCCAAGGCGAGGTGTCCGGGATGCCAGGGTTTCGTACGCGAATACTCGTCGTCGATAAGGATCCGGATGCGGTGGCGGTGGTCCGCAGCATCCTGCGCTCGCAGGACTGGGAGGTCCTGAGTGCCGCATCGGCTGGCGAAGCGCTTCAGATGGTCAGTATAGAAGCGCTGGATGCTGTGATCACCGAGTTCGAGCTGCCGGATATGCCCGGGACCGAGCTATGCCAGGTGCTCCGGCGGCGTACCGAGACGGCCGGCATACCGATAATAGTGCTGAGCGCCAGCGCGGGCGTCGCTGAGCGTGTCGCGAGCCTGAGGGCAGGGGCAACCGACTACCTTGTGAAGCCACCGGATGCCCAGGAGCTGGTGGCCCGTCTCAAGGCGGCTCTGGACCTCCGGCAGGAGAGGGCGGGGTTTCTGGTCGCCCTGTTGGGCGGCAAAGGTGGTGTGGGGACGAGCGTGATCGCCGTGAACCTCGCGGTCGCACTGCGCCACGAGACGCGCCGTGGGGTGGCGATAGTCGACGCGAGCATGCCCGCGGGCACGGCCGACGTGATGCTCAACCTTCAGGCGAATCCCGCAGTCAGCGCACTCCTCTCAAGAAAGGGAGAGCTGGAGCCGGAGGACCTGGAGGCCGCTCTGAACCACCACGCCACAGGAATCGACGCCCTGATGCTGCACGTGCCGGGCGGGGACGGGGTCGGTCCGGAGGAACTACGGCTGGCGCTGGTCGCGCTGCGGCGGATGCGAGAGTTGATCGTGGTCGACGCCGGCTCCGGCCTTGGTGACAATATGTCTGCCATCCTGGAGTTGGCGGATCGCATGCTGCTGGTGTTGACACCGGACATTACGGCGCTGCGCGGGGCCAAGCTGCTGATGGAGTATATGCGGCAATCCGGGTTCCCGCGCGAGCGGCTCTCGCCGCTGCTGAACCGCTACCCGCAGCGCTCGGGCCTCCACCGGCGGCAGATTGAAAGCGCACTGGGCATGCCTGTCCAGTCCACGTTGCTGGACGACGTGAGGCTCGTGACCTACAGCATCAACCGCGGCGTACCGCTGGTCGCAAGCCACCGGCGGAGCCGGATCGGCCGGCAGATGGGCGCACTGGCGCGCGACATCCTCGCCTCTGCCCGGGTGAGTCAGCAGCTCTAGCCGCAATGGCTCGCGGCCGCCTCAGGCGGCAGGCTCTCGATCGAGGCGGTGGCCGAAGGCCGGCAGTGGAGCGCGGCCGCGTCTGGGGCACCGGGTACGGCGCGGCGCAGCGAAGGTGGAGGAAGGATTTGGGCACCACACTGTTTGCAGCCTTGATTGGGGCTCTGGCGGTTCTGGCCTTCTTTGTCAGCGTCTACTACGCTGTAGAGCGACCGGACGACCTATCAGAGCGGCTTGAGGCGTACGCCACGGTCGCACGAGGCGATGGCAGCGGACGCACCCGGCGCCGCGAAGCCGGGATGCGCTCGCTGCTGGGGCGTCTGGATCGCCTCCTGAGCGGACGGGGCGCCGCCCAACGCCTGGCGCTCAACCTCGCGCAGGCAAAGCTCCGCATGACGGTGCCAGAGTTTCTCGCTATCGAAATCGGTGCGACGGTCGTTGGCGGGCTGCTGGGCTTTGCGCTGCGGGGCTATGTCATCACCGCCATCGTCTGTGCGGTGATCGGGGCGGCCCTGCCGATTGCCCTTGTCTCTCGCAGACGAGGGAAACGGCTCAAGGCATTCGAGGATCAGTTGGTCGACGTGCTGTCGCTGATCGTCGGCTCCATCAGAGGAGGGCACGCCCTGCCGACGGCGCTCGACCTCGTGAGCCAGGAGCTTGGGCCGCCAGCAGCCGAAGAGTTCGCCTACGTGCTCCGCGAGATCGGTCTGGGCTTGACCCAGTCCGAGGCTCTGAACAACCTCGTGAGGCGCATGGAGAGCCAGGACCTCCAGCTTGTAGTCTCCGCAGTGAACATCAGCCACGAGGTCGGCGGCAACCTGTCGGTGGTCCTCGAAAAGATCGCCGAGACGATCCGCGAGCGCATCCGGCTGCAGGGCGAGATACGGGTCCTGACGACACAGCAGCGCCTCACGTCCTACCTGCTGGCGGGGCTGCCATTCGTTCTGGCGGCGATTCTATCGATGATCAACCCGGAGTGGATGATGCGGTTGTTCGCTCCCGGCTGGTACCGCATCATCCCGGCCTACGCCATAGGCTCGGTGCTAATCGGCTTTGTCATTACCCAGAAGCTGACGCGTATTGAAGTGTAGACCGCGGAGGGACGCAGAGACGTGGTAGGAATAGCCCTTCTTGCCGCGCAGATCGGTGCCCTGGCTGTAGCATGCTTCTGGATCGGACTGAGCGTCAGGAGGCAGGAGCGCATCGCCGCCCGGCGCATCGAGCAGGCGGCTGCAGGGCCCTTGCTTTCGCACTCGATGGAACTGCAGGCGCCCTTCATGCAGCGAGTCGTGGAGCCCCTCATCAGGGGACTGCTCCAGCGCATCGGTGGTCTCTCGCCCCAGAGAAACCTCGACAAGCTACGTCGGCAGTTGCTGATTGCAGGCTCGCCCTATAACCTGGGTCCACTCGACTTCTTGGGGCTTCGCATCCTCGTGGCTCTGGTCGGGAGCGGCGTTCTTTGCGCCGTGTTCGCTTCGATATCCGGGTCGTTCGTGCGGGCGATTCTGGCAGGTGTAGTGGGCGCCCTTCTCTTTGCCGAGCTGCCGAGCATGTGGCTGCATCGGAAGATGAAGAGCCGCCGCAAGTCGATCACGCTGGCGCTTGCCGACGCCCTCGACATGTTGACCGTGTGCGTCGATGCCGGTCTCGGGCTGGAGAGCGCCTTCCTGCGCATCGGGCAGACCTGGGACCATGCCCTGGCCGAAGAGTTCCGACGGGCAGTGAGGGAGACGGGCCTGGGCGTGAGTTGGCGTGACGCCATGCGCAACATGGTGTACCGCACCGATGTGCCCGAGCTATCCGCCCTCGTGGCGGTGCTGCTGCAGGCGGACCAACTGGGCTTCAGCATATCCGACACGCTCCACGCGCAGGCAGACCAGCTTCGCGTGAAGCGGCGCCAGAGGGCTCAGGAGATCGCGAGGGCCGCGCCCCTGAAGATGCTCTTCCCGATGGTGCTCTTCATCCTCCCGGCCACCTTTGCGGTAATTCTCGGACCGGCGATTCCGGCGATCCTGGAGGCATTCGGAGGAATGTGAAACCGCCCATGGACGAGCTCACGGGAGAAGGGATGGTTGCGTATCCTGTGGGCGACGACGCTGGCGGTCCGCCCCCGCCTGCGCCTGCTGAAGATAGCGAGGCAGATGAGGAGCTGCTGAGCGGTGCAGGCGATGACCAGAGTGGTGCTACCTTTCCGCCGGCGAGCATCGGAGCGGACCCCTCCTTCAAGGAGGTTCTGCTGCTGATGCAGGAGGGGCGCTGGCGCGAGGCGGCAAGCGGCCTGGCAGCGCTCGAGGCGCGGTATCCCGACAGCCCTGAGCTGCGACAGGCTCGCCAGCTTTTGGCACTTCGCCTCTCGGCGGAGCGCAACTGGAATGGGTCCAGGCGGCACTGGCCAGCTCCCCTCGCGGCCCGTCCGATCCGGGCGCTTCTGATCGCGAACCTGGTGCTGTGGCTGTTGCTGGCTATCCTGTTGCTGCTATCGAGGTAGAGATGCTGTTGATGTCTTTCGGCGGGGTGGGGTGCCTGGGTGAGCTCAGTGCAGCGCCTGTCGGAGGAGTGCGTCCGGCAGGTACTCCCGTGGCGACCGTCTCGCCCTGTGGCGTCGACAGCGCAACCGTGTGTGGTACACGAGGTGGAAGAGCATGCTGATCAGACCAGCGGCTAAACCGACAGGATCGATCCCAGAGAGTGATGGACGCTTGCGCTCAGGCGTAGCGGCGGCGCGAGAGGACACGCTGCGGCAGTTGGTGGTTCAGGTCCGCGACCGCGTGGTGTCCGAAGTCCGTTCGCAGGGGGACGTGGTCGACAACGAGGCAATCCGGCGCAAGATCGCCGAGGTGTACGGAGAGCTGGTGCGTACGTCCAACCTCGTCCTCGGACGCAACGAGCGCGAGCAGCTCTTCGAGCGGGTTGTCGCCGAGATTCTAGGGTATGGCCCCCTCGATCCCTTCCTGAAGGACGACACCGTCACCGAGATCATGGTGAACGGGCCGGAGCGGATCTACATCGAGCGAGGAGGCAAGATCGAGCTGACGCCGTACTCGTTTGATGACGCGGCCCACCTCATGCGGATCATCGAGCGAATCGTGGCTCCTCTGGGCCGACGCATCGACGAATCCTCGCCGATGGTCGACGCGCGACTTCCCGATGGGTCACGCGTCAATGCCATCATCCCGCCCCTGTCGCTGGTGGGTCCGGTCCTGACCGTCCGCAAGTTCGCGCGGGTGCCGCTTGGTGTCGACGACCTGACCCGACTGGGCACGGCGACCCCTGAACTGATGGAGTTCCTCAAGGCGTGTGTGCATGCTCGCCTCAACATCGTTGTCTCCGGTGGCACCGGCTCCGGAAAGACGACATTCCTGAACGTGCTCTCTTCTTTCATCCCTGGGGACGAGCGTATTATCACGATCGAGGACGCGGCGGAGTTGCAGCTCCGACAGGAGCACGTGATCACCCTCGAATCGCGCCCGCCGAACCTGGAGGGGAAGGGACAGATCACCATCCGCCAACTGGTCATCAACGCGCTGCGCATGCGCCCTGACCGCATCATCGTCGGCGAGGTCCGCGGCGGTGAGGCCCTCGACATGCTGCAGGCCATGAACACCGGCCACGATGGCTCGTTGACGACCGTGCACTCTAACAGCGCGCGGGACGCCCTGCGCCGCATCGAGACCATGGTGCTGATGGCGGGTATGGACCTGCCGCTTCGGGCCATCCGCGAGCAGGTCGCTTCGGCCATCGACCTCGTAGTGCATATGCAGCGCCTGCGTGACGGTTCCCGCAAGGTAGTGCAGGTGGCGGAGATCACCGGCATGGAGGGCGACACGATCCTGATGCAGGACATCTTTGTGTTTGAGGAAAGCGGAGTGCGGGACGGCAAGGTGCTCGGCAACCTGCGCCCGACGGGGTTGCGGCCCAAGTTCAGCGAGAAGCTGCAGCAGGCCGGCCTCGCTCTGGGCGCAGAGCTGTTTGGCTATGGCTACCGGCGGTAGGGCTGCCGTGAAACAGGTACGTCTGCTCAACCGCACCCGGGGCACGGTCATAGCTGAGCGAGCCGAGGTCGCGAACACCTGGTTCTCGCGCTTGCGCGGGCTCATCGGGCGTCCGACGCTCGAGCAGGGCGAGGGCCTGATCATCGTACCGTGCAACAGCGTTCACACGTTCTTCATGGGGTTCCCCATTGAGCTGCTCTTCGTGGGCGAAGGAGAGCGCATCCTGCGAGCGACTAGCGCTATAGGTCCGTGGCGCATCGGACCGATCGTTCCGGCGGCACGCTATGTCGTGGAGTTGCCCGCCGGGGCGCTCGCCGCGAGCGGTACCGTGGCCGGCGATGTGCTCGAGTGGGAGACCCGATAAGAGGTGTGATGCTGCACGGGAGGCAGGCCATGAGGAGCCCTCAGCCCAAGCGCAAGAGAAGTACAGTGATCGTTGGCGGGGTCCTGGTTGTCGCCCTACTGATCGGCACCTTTCTTTTTGGCTATGTCAGCCTGAGGCTGTTGCTCGGCGGCTCCGATCGAGGGCGCGTGGCACAGGGGCCAACGGCAACGGCGACAGTGACGGCTACTCGCACGCGCACCCCTACTCCGACGCGTACCCCGGTCGTCATTGTCGCTCCGACGACGGTGCCCTTCACGCCCGGCCCTATGCCCACGGGCGAGGCTGAGGGCACACCGGAGCCCACCGTGGCCGGCCCGTCGTCCGGCGCCCAACGCACGCCGACCCCTACATCGGCAGTCAACAAGGGCCAGGGGACCGGCAAGTTGCCGCAGACCGGGTTTGGCCCGGGGGCTCCGGCACTCGGTCTCATGCTGGCCGGCATGGCGGGAGTGGCTCGCTGGTTGCGCCAGCGCTCCTGACCGGGTCCTTTCCGTCAAAGCTTGCTTCGGCCCCTCAACCGTGGTAGAATGCTACTCCAAGGCGGAGTAGCGGCGCACGAGCGCCCGCACAAGGATCAGGTGACATGGTTGAGAAGTGGCTGCTTGACATCCTAGCCTGCCCTGCCTGTCGCAGCAAGGTCGAGTTAGTGCTCGACAGATGGCTGGTCTGCCAGAACAGCGAGTGTGGACGCAAGTACCCGATCCGCGACGGCATCCCGCAGATGCTGATCGAGGAGGGGGATCGCTTCCGGAGCGTTCCGGTGGAGGAGCTCCCGGCAGAACCCTGATGGCCGGAGCAGGGAGCATGCGTACCAAGCTGTTTGTGGCCGGCATCGGCCTGGCGGCCGCGCTGCTGTTCCGCACAGTGGCGGTGGACGCCCAGGCCGGTGTCCGTATCCTGGAGATCAGCCACACCGTCCGCTTCGCCGCGAAGCTGAGCTTTCGCCTCGTCGCCGAGTGCGATGAGCCCATCGAGGGTGTGACGCTGTACTGGCGGCAGCAGGGCGGGGGGCTGACGACCCGCATCGTCCCCGACTTTGACCCCGGCCGCCACGTCGAAGCCACCTACGAAAGGCCCCTCGAACGCGGCGAGATCCCCCTTGGCACGCCGATTGAGTACTACTGGCGATTGGAGCTTGCCAGCGGCGCACGCTTTGACACCGACGTGCAATCCTTCGTGTACGAAGACGACCGCTTCGACTGGAGGCGCCTCGAGGCCGGACCGATCACCCTGCTCTACTATGGAGGTGCGGCGGAGAGCAGGCTCGCCGAGGAGCTCGGCAAGCGAGGAGCAGAGACGCTCGACCGCCTGCAGCAGGAAGTTGGAGTCAGCCTCGAGAAGCCGGTACGGGTCTACGTCTATCGCAACGCTCAGGATATGGAGGCCGCCCTCTCGCCGCGCAGCGAGGGGTTTGACGAACTGATTCTTACCCTCGGCGTCGCGGTCAGCGAGGATGTGCTCGTCCTTCTCGGGGGGCATCCGGCCGCGCGGGATACCCTCGCCCACGAGTTGAGCCACATCGTCGTCGGGCTTGCCACCAAGAACCCCTACGCCCCTCCGCCCCGCTGGCTGGATGAGGGTCTCGCCATGTACGCACAGGGCGAGCTTCCGGCGGGGAATGCACGCGCCCTCAGGACCGCCATTCAGAGCGACACCCTCCTCTCGGTGCGGTCGCTCTCGGGCTACACCGGGGACCCGCATCAGGTGGACCTGTACTACGGCGAGGTCTACAGCCTGGTTGATTTCCTGCTGCGCACTTACGGGCGTGAGAAGATGGCCGAGTTGCTGCGCGTCTTCAAGGAGGGAACTACCCAGGAGGACGCCCTGCAGCAGGTGTACGGCCTGACGGTTGACGAGTTGGACGCTGCCTGGCGAGAGAGCCTGGGGCTGGCGGCGCGGCCGACTGCAGCCGCGGTAGCGACCAGGGCGCCGGCGCAGCGCGAGCACGAGTCGGCAGCTCGGCCGTGCCCGGCTGCGCTGATGGGGATTCTCGGCATCGCCGCTGTGGGCGTCTGGCGGGGCGTCCGGTCAAGCTGACGGTTTGTGCATCGGGCACGCATCCCGGCGTGTGGTGAAGCAGACCCCGGGGACGGGGAGCGGCCCCGGATGCAGCAGCCAAGAGGGAGGAGATAGAGGGAGCTACACCCTTCTGGATTGGAGCGAGAGTGCCGGAGCTACCTGAAGTAGAGACCATCGTCCGTGGCCTGCGAGAGGTCGTGGTCGGAAAGCGGATAGAGCGGGTCGAGGTCTACTGGCCGCGCTCGATTGCCGAGCCGGATCCGGCCGAGTTTGTGGCCCGTTTGGAAGGGCAGCGCATTCAGGGCCTGGACAGGCGCGGGAAATACGTCGTAGGGAGGCTGGAGCACGGGGACCTGCTCATCCATCTCAGGATGACGGGGCAGTTGCTTGTCGCGGCTCGGGGCCTCGACGACGATCGGCGGTATCTTCGCGTTGCTCTGGTGCTCGACGACGCACGTGTGCACATGTGTGACGTGCGCAAGCTCGGTCGCCTGGCCTGGGTGCCCGACGGCGAGGTTGCGCTGGCGTCACTGGGGCCGGAGCCGCTCAGTGCCGGGTTCACCGTAGAGTGTCTTGCCGCCGCGGCAGCCCGGCGCCGGGTGCCCGTCAAGGCGTTGTTGCTGGACCAGAGGGTGGTCGCAGGCATTGGCAACATCTACGCCGACGAGGCGTTGCACACCGCAGGGATCGCACCCTGGCGGGCGGCGTGCACCCTGTCATCTACAGAGCTTGGCGCGCTGTGGGGTGCGGTCCGACAGGAGCTGGAGCGGGCCATCGAGAATCGGGGGACGACGCTGCGCGACTATCGCGACGTGACGGGACGCGCAGGCGAGCACCGAGAGGCGCTGCGGGTATACGGCAGGGCAGGGGAGCCCTGTCTGCGCTGTGGTGCGCAGATTGCGCGGATGGTCATCTGTGGCCGTAGCAGCCACTATTGCCCGGCCTGTCAACACTAGGGGGCGTGGCAGAGGGGGAAGATGGGCCTGATTCTGGCGATCAACCCCGGCTCGACAACCACCAAAGTGGCGGTGTTCGATCGCCGCGAGCCCCTGTTTGTCGACGTCATCACGCACACGGCATCGGAGCTCGCACAGTACGAGCGCATCGCCGACCAGTATCCCTTCCGCCGGGACGCCGTGCTGCGCTGTCTGGAGCAACACGGCGTCGACCTCGGGAAGCTGGTGGCGGTGGTAGGGCGCGGAGGGATGCTGCGGCCGGTGCCGAGTGGTACCTATCGAGTCTCGGCTGCCATGCTCGCCGAGCTTGCTGCCCCTGGGCCAAGGGAACATGCCTCCAACCTTGGAGCCATCGTCGCCCACGAGATCGCTTCGCGTGTTGGCATCCCTGCCTTCATCGTGGACCCCGTCTGTGTGGACGAGTTCGAGCCGCTGGCGCGTATCTCCGGGCTGCCGGAGATCGAACGGCGCAGCCTCTCCCATGCCCTCAACCTCAAGGCGGCGGCGAGGCGGGCTGCCGCCGACCTGGGCAGGCCCTACGAGTCGCTGAACCTCATCGTCGTGCACATGGGAGGCGGCATCTCCGTCAGTCCGCATCGGCGGGGGCGGATGGTCGACGTGAACCAGGCGCTGGACGGCACCGGCCCGTTCTCCCCGGAACGGGCGGGTGGTCTGCCCGTCGGCGATGTGCTGCGGCTGGCATTCTCGGGACAGTACACCTATCAGCAACTCTTTCGGCGCATCGCGGGCCAGGGAGGGCTGGTGGCCCATCTGGGGACCAATGACGCCGTCGAAGTCGAGAGGCGGATCGCGGCGGGCGATGCACACGCGCGTCTGATCTACGAGGCCATGGCCTACCAGATTGCCAAAGAGATCGGTGCCATGGCGACGGTGCTCTACGGACAGGTCGACGCAATCGTGCTGACCGGCGGGCTGGCGCACTCGGAGATGCTGTGCGGTTGGATCCGCGAGCGCGTCGGCTGGATCGCCCGCATTCTGATCTACCCTGGGCAGGACGAGATGCGTGCCATGGTGGAGGGAGTGCTCCGCGTCCTGGAGGGGAAGGAGCCCGCACGGGAATACGCGTGAGGAGATGCTCCAAAAGTGCGACGCAAGATCCTGGCGATTGACGATGACCAGACCTTCCTGGAGGCGCTGAAGCAGGCTTTCCTCTCGGACGAGTATGAGCTGATGACGGCTCGCTCGGGAAGGGACGGCCTGCAGCAGGCGCTCGCCTTCCATCCGGACCTGGTCATTCTCGACGTCATGATGCCGGACATGGATGGATGGGACGTCTGCCGACGTCTTCGGGAGTTTACCAACATCCCCCTGATGTTTCTGACGGCGAAGCGGGGGGAAAGCGATATTGTCAAGGGCCTCGTGCTCGGCGGCGATGACTATATGCAAAAGCCGGTGAGCGCCGCCGAGCTTAGGGCGCGCGTCGAGGCGCTGCTGCGACGCGCCGAATCCGGGCCGCCAACCTATCATGCTGAGAGCTATGACGACGGCGAGCTTTTCGTGGATCTGACTCAGCCACGGGTGACGCTGCGGGGCCAGCCGGTGGATCTCACGCAGCAGGAGTACCGGGTGCTCTCCATCCTTGCGCAGAATGCGGGGCGGGTCGTCTCCCATCGAGAGCTGTTGCGGCGTGCGTGGGGACCCGATCTGGAGGGGATGGAGGCATACGTTCATCTGTACGTTTGCTACCTGCGTAACAAGTTGGAGGACAACCCGGCCGAGCCACGGCGCATCGTGACGCGATATGGGTTGGGGTACATGCTGCGCAAGCCGGATGCAGAGCCGGCCAAGGAGGATTAGCGCCCTCAGAGGCCCACGCGCCCCCTCTTGCTAATGTATCGCTAACCCGCTAGCAATCGGATTTAGACCTTGGGATGGTACAATACAGTTGACATCCGGGGCGAGCGAGTGGCGATGCAGGCGAGGGCCCCGGCGAGATGGGGCGATGAAAGACCGAGTATCCATCCTCACCGACGATCCGGCTCTGGCGGAGGCCGTGCGCCGCTCACTTGAGCGGGCAGGGCTCGACGTCCAGGTCTTGCCGGCGGCGCCCAGGCACTGGCAGCGCACTCGCCGCTTCATGAGCAGCCTGTTGCTCGTAGACCTGGATTCGCTGGGGAGAGAGCCGCTTGTTCAGTGTCGTCGTCTGCGGGCTGCGACGGGTGCAAGCATCATGGCAATCAGTCGGGCCGTGGACGAAGACAGCCTGGTCGCCGCATTTGGGGCCGGCGTCGATGAGTACCTCCGAAAGCCCATCAGCGAGGCCGAGGTAGCCGCACGGGTCGAAGCCCTGTTGCGTCGTGTGGCGAGGGCGGAGCGTGACTCCGCCTCACACCTGCCGGTGTGTCAGGGGGTTACCCTGGATACTACCAACCGCATACTGTACGTCCGCGGCAGGCGAGTGAGGGTGAGCCCCATCGAGGCCAGGCTGCTGCAGTGCCTGGCGCAGCACGCGGGTCAGGTCGTCCCACGAGACATGCTGCTTCGGCAGATATCGCGCAGCGGCGGCTATGCCACCGTCGGCTTGCTGACCCTCTACATTCACTATCTGCGTCGCAAGATTGAGACCGATCCGCGCCATCCCCAGTACATCCTCACGCGTTGGGGGGTTGGGTACTACCTCAACGTCGAGTGTCGCCATCCCTCGCGACCCTCCTGACCGCCCTTCTTCCTCGTCTGGCATGTTTGACTCGCTTCCGCGGTGTGGTACAATCGCCACAGCCATCCCCGTGGCCGGCAGACCATGGGGAGGATTTGGAGGCTGCTACAGGCGATGCCACCAACCGATGCGGGGGGCTCGCCCCCGACCTGGACGCCCACCCGGCTGCGTCGGGCGGCTCTGATCATGGCCGTTGCGGCTGCAGCGGTGCTCTACTGCCTGGGCTTTGGGGCTTTGGCCCTCAAGCGGCGGCTGCTGGAGCCCACACCGACGGCTACGGCGACGGCCTTGCCCGCTACCGCAACCATCGAGCCCGTGATCGACTTGCCCACAAGGCCTCCCATGCCGACCCCGACAGCAAAGCCGATCACCTTCCCTACGCCGCGCCCAAGCCCGACGCGCACGCGTGCCGACACCCCGACCGCGACCGTGACACAGGAGGTCTCCGCCACGCTGACGGCTACGGCCACGGCAACCGAGACGGCCACCCCGACCTCGACGCCCACCGAGACGCCGACCTCGACGCCGACCGAGACGGCTACGCCGACGCCTTCCGTCACCCCATCGCTGACTGAGACGCCAACCGAGACGCCAACAGCGTCGCCGACGCCATCCGAGGCGCCTTCGTCCGCCACGACGAGCCAGCAAGCGCGCATCCCGAGCGCTGGCATAGCGAACCGCCTGCCGACGGCCAGGGAGTGTGGCTATGGAACCCAACACCGCTGCCGAGTACCACCCCACGATGAAAGAGTTGCCGAGCGGCGAGCGCCCTCGCGAGCGGCTTGAGCTCTATGGTGCCGGCGCTCTCTCCACTGCAGAGCTCCTCGCCATCGTGTTGCGGACCGGGATAGGCGGGCAGAATGTGCTCGCTATGGCCACCAGCCTTCTGGCGCGCTTTCACGGCCTCGGTGGCCTGGCGAAGGCGAGCCTCGATGAGCTGCGCCGCGAGAAGGGGCTAGGGTTGGCCAAGGCCTGCCAGCTCAAGGCTGCCCTGGAGCTGGGCCGGCGCATGCTCATCGAGTCGCCGGACGAGCGGCCACAGGTGCACAGCCCGGTCGAGGCGGCCAACCTTGTGCTCCTTGAGATGGGCTTCCTCGACCAGGAGCATCTGCGCGTCATTCTGCTCGACACCAAGAATACCCTGGTCAGGATCGTCAGTGTCTATGTAGGCAACGTCAACACTGCCGTCATCCGGATGTCGGAGGTGTTTCGTGAGGCAGTTCGGAGCAACTGCCCCAAAGTGATCGTCGTCCACAATCATCCCAGCGGCGATCCGACGCCGAGTCCCGAAGATGTGAGGGTCACCCAACAGCTTGTCGCCGCCGGCAAGCAGTTGGACATTGAAGTGCTCGATCACCTGATCATCGGGCAGCACCGGTTCGTCAGCCTCAAGGAGAGGGGACTGGGCTTCGGCTAGCCTGTGGCCGGCCCGAGGAGCCTGAGAAGATTGCCTGTACGAGTGCCAACCCGACACAATGAGAAGCTTCGGCGCGTCATCGAGCGTGTGAACGCTGATGAAGAGTTGCACCAGCTCTGGAAGTGCGCCAACATCAATGCGGTTGATCGCCTTCGCATGAGCGACCACGGCGAGGTGCACATCCGCATCGTCAGCAATGTGGCGCTCAAGATGCTGCGCCTGCTGGTGCAGGCGGGCGTGCAGATGAGTGTGGTAGCGAACTATGGCCTCACCAACGACGATGCCGAGGTGATCGTTGTGCTGGGTGCGTGCCTCCACGATGTGGGCATGGCAGTGCATCGGGAGCGACACGAGGACTATTCCATTCCCCTGGCACTGAGCCGGCTGCGCGACTGGCTCCCCTCGGTCTATGGGCAGCCCGAGGCGACGATCATCATGGGCGAAGTGTTGCACGCTGTGGCCGCCCACAATGTGGACGTGCCATGCCTGACGGTCGAGGCCGGCATCGTGAAGGTGGCCGATGCCCTCGATATGTGCGCGGGGCGATCGCGCATACCCTTCCAGGCAGGCGCGCTCAACATCCATGCCGTCTCGGCGGCGGCCATCGAGGCCATCAAGCTGATGCCGGGAACTAGCAAGCCGGTTCGCGTTGAGGTCGTGATGACCAACTCGGCAGGGATATTCCAGCTCGACGAACTGCTCAAGCGCAAGCTGCGCAACTCGAGCATTGCGCCCTATGTGCAGGTGGTGGCGGCCATCCAGAGCGACACCGAGCGGCACCTCGTGGCCGAGTATGAGTTGTAGGAGGCTGCGATGGGGACGGCGCGCCGACCGGATCCGGTGAGACTGATTGTGGGGCTTCTCGCCCGCGACCGCGAGCTGCTCTCGGAGGCAACCCGCAGGCTGACCGAGGTCTATGGGCCCATCGTCGAGGCGAGCGAGCCGGTGCCTTTCACCGAGACGGACTATTATGCCGACGAGCTAGGCCCAAGCCCCTGGCGGCAGTTCCTGGCCTTTGAGCGTCTGATCGATCCGGGAGAACTCGCGGCCGTCAAGGTGCAGACGAACGCCCTCGAGCAGGAATGGGCCCAAGGGGGGCCGCGGCCCGTCAACCTCGACCCCGGCTACATCTCCCTCGGCAAGCTCGTGCTGGCGACGACCAAGGACTACTGGCATCGGGTCTACCTCGGGCAGGGCATCTATGCCGAGGTCACGCTACCCTTCCGGCGGGGACGTTTCGAGCCCCAGGAGTGGACGTACCCGGATTACCGAACCCCGGCGCACCTGAGCTTTTTCACGGCGGTGCGCGAGCGGTATCGGCGCGAGCTGCGCGGGCTGTGAAGCCCTGAGAGCCGGGCTATGGGGCGCAAAGGCAGCCCCGGACCACGGGCTAAGGCGGGGAGTGCCGTGTGGCGGCGCCGGGCAAGCTATTGCACGGCGATGCTGATGGAGCGAACCATGCTCTCATAGTCCCAGCCCGAGGCGTACACCTGAAGCCACACGATGCGCGCGGGTTTGGGCTCGAGGACCTCGAGCAGGTTGCCGGACTCGTAGAGCTGCCAGGAGCCCCTGGGATAGGCTTTCGCGGTGCCTACCGGGTTGCCCTGGGGGTTCTCGTAGTAAAAGCCCTGGACCCACTCGTTCTCGTTGCCGTACCGATCGCGGTAACGCATACGGATCATCAGCGGGAACTCAGAGCCCAGATACCCTCCACCGGACAGGCTCTGGTCGATAAGCTTGATGTTGGCTCTGACCACAAGCGAAGAGATCGGGTCTGGCAGGTCGCGGTCCATGCGCTGCTCGATGATGGTCTCGCAGTGGTTGCGGTTGGAGCCGGTCCGGTAGAAGCGGACCGCTGGCGAACCCTCGTCGGTAGTTACAATCGCCGTCCCGTCAACGTCGCCGCCGTCGTTGCCCTGATCATTGCGGACAACCCAGCCCTCGAGGCCCTTACGGAAGTCACCGTTGGCGACGAGCTCTCTGGCATCGGCCATGGGATCGGCCGGGGGGTGGCCCTGCTCGATTGTGGTGCGCTCGGGCGCGGCGAGATGCACGGTCTTGCCATAGGCACCAACGGTGGCGCTCCCACGGTTGACGAACACCTCGGCCTTGCCTGTCTCCGCTTCCACTCCGTAAACCCCATCGTCTCTGACGCGGATCTCTGCCTCCTGGAGCGGGCAATAAACCCGGAAGTCGAGGCCGGTGCGGGCAGAGCCGGCCGTGACAATCCTCAACCGGCCGCTGAGTATCCGCACCCAGATGGTATTGGGGCTGACGCCGCTGCTGAAGCGGGGCCCGCGGCTTCGCTCGAGGGTGACGCGGCTGCCCGGCAGGAGGTGGATAAAGCTGCCGTCAAAGAAGCGCAGGTCGGCGCGGGAACTCTCATCGAGGCTGATAACGAACCCCTCGGAGATGCGAGCGGTCTCACCTTTGGCAATGGCGGCCTCGGTGCCGGTGTCGGGGTTGTCGGTCACCGCGGTGCCCTCGACCGTCTGCAGTTCGGCGGAGTGGGCCACGGTGGAATGCAGCACAAAGTGCCGAACGGCCAGGGGCACAAAGACCACCAGCAGACAGAAGATGGCAAAGCTGGTCCAGACGACGATCCAAGCCGTTCGCTCTGGGTGGGAACGCAGGAGGGGCTGCTCCATCAGTAGCGCACCTCGAAGGACCTCCACTCGCCCGTGGCCGGCTGCCAGTCGGCATCCAGGGCCGTGACCTCGGCCATAGGTGGTCCGATCTGGAGCCAGGCGTAGAGCTCCTCAACCGCGCGCCGAGGGCCCTCGGCGACAACCTCGACGGTGCCGTCGCCCCGGTTGCGAACGTAGCCGGTCAAGCCAAGGCGACGCGCCTGCTGCCGCGTGTAGTAGCGAAAGTTGACCCCCTGTACGGTGCCATGGACCACGGCTCTGAGCCGGACACGGTCGGCAGCGGCCACAGCTATTCCTCTTCTCCCTCCCCTGGGGCGGACCCTGTGTCGTCGCCGCTATCGGCCTCGATGTAGAGCATGTCCAGCGGTATGCTGGAGAACTCGAGCTCGGCAAGGGCATCCTCGGCCGCGTCCCGCATGGCCTCGTCAGACGAGGCCTGGCAGGTCTCCAGGGCACGGCGAGCCTGAGGACCACCGATCTGCCCGAGGGCCCAGACGGCCATCTGCCGAACCTCGGGATCCGGGTCCTTGAGGAGGCCGATGATCTCGGCGAGGGCGGGACGCAGAGCAATCTCGCCCGCAGCACGGGCCGCCTCGTACCGCATCGCGGGGTCAGGCGAGTGCAGCTCGCGCCTGATCGGTTCCGCCCAATGGGGATCGGCCGTGCGGCCCATGGCATAGACGGCACTGAGCCGCATGCGGCTGTCCTCGTCGCCGTACGCCCGATCGATGATCTCGCGCACAGGAGCCGAGCTCAGGTAGGCCACCGACTCGATGGCGCGCCGGCGAACCTCAGTATCCTCGTGAGGGTTCTCGATGGTCTGGAGCAGCCCCTGGCGCAGGCGCGAGGTGCGCTCCTCAGAAAGGTCACCCAACTCACCCAAGAGCGCAAAGTGGCCGAGGAGGGTGGCAGCCCGCGCGCGGACCGCGGGCTCTGGGTCCTCGTGCATCAGCCGCAGCAGGGGGTCGATCAGCCCGGGCGAGTCATCCTCCCACAGCCCCTCGATGGCACGCTCGCGGACCTGCGGGTCTTCGGACTGCAATGCCCAGCGGAAGATGCCGTTGAAATCGAGCTGAAAGTCGGCCTCGGCCATCTCCACCATAGTGGCAATCAGCTCTCGGCGGCGTTCTACCGAAAGCTGCTGCCAGCATTCGGCGAACTGCCGGACTTCGGCGCGGCCACTTCCGCTTAGGAAAGAGATGACCGCGCGCGACAGCGGCTGCCCGGGATCACAGATCAGGGCAAGCGCCTCCTCAAAAGTCCATTCACGACCGTGCGTACGCTGTCTCATACCAACCAACCGTTCCTGTCGGCGGCCCTCTGGCCCCCTGTTTCGTGACTATTGTAGCACACCCTCGTCAGAGGGTAAAGCCCGGGAGGTATGGGGGACGTAGTTGACCTCAGGGGCAGGTTCATCTGTGCTGCTGCCAGGGCACCCACCCCCGCAGCCCCTCCCTAGGCGGACGCCACAACGTCCGCCTGGGGAGGGGCCGGTGACAGCGTCGCTGAGCGCGAACTGCCCCAGACCCAGACTGCACCCCACGCAGGCCTGTGTGGCGGAAGACCGGGCGGTAGGGAATGCCTCTGAACGTGGTGCCTGGCCGGTCCCGCACTCTATCGCGCCGAAACCGCCAGAGAAGGTATGTAGAGGTAGGGTATCTCCGCCCTACCCCCGACCCAGTAGCTTTGGTCGCCGATCCCTGCCAGGCGGGCCAGCGCCTCGAACACGTTCCCTGCGACCATCGTGTCCTTGACGCGGCCGACGAGGCGCCCGTTCTCAATCTTGAAGCCGAGGTGCACGTTTCCGGAGAACTGGCCCCCCAGCACGTTTCCGGCCCAGGCACCCATGGTCTGATCGACCAGGAGGCCCTCCGAGACATCGGCGAGCATGGCCTCGTACGAAGCCGTCCCGGGCGCGATGCGCAGCGCATGCGTCCCTGGCGATGGGAGGCTGGTGAGGCCGCGCTGCCCGTTCCCGGTGCTCTCGGTGCCGGCAAGTCCGGCTGTCTGCAGGTCGTAGTAGAAAGCACGGACGGCACCGTGCTCGACCAGAGTGGTTCGCCGTGTCGGCACCCCTTCGCCGTCCATCGGAGCACTGGTCGGGTGCCCGGGCACTCGCCCATCGTCAAAGAGGGAGAAAGCGGGGTCAAACACCGTATCCCCGAGACGCCCGGCCAGCGGCGAGGCGCCCTGTAGCACAAGCTTGCCGTTGAGGGCGGCCTGCAGGGGCGCGAGGAGTGTCATGTACGCCCCCTTGGGCGTAAAGATGACCGGCAGCGACGCCGTTCGGATGGGCACCAGCTCCTCTGCAAGGTCGAGCTTTTCGAGCACTGCGTTCACAACGGCATCAGCGTCGAGGGCGCCAAGGTGGCAGGAGGCATCCTCCTCCCAAATGTCGAGGATGTCGGTTCCACGCACGCGGTTTGCATTCAGCCCAAGCCCTACGACCGTCTGCCGGTAGCTGCCCTGCCCGCCGCTGGAGTTCAGGAGCAGGACGCTCGCGGCAACCTTACGGACATCGGCGTCGCACAGGATATCCTCGCCGCGGGTCCGCACGCGGTCGATCATCTGCTGGCCCATCTGGACCATGGCGTCGATGCTCAGAGCTGTCACCTGCCCGTCGTACAGGTCGAGGCCAGGGTCCTGCACCCGCTCGGTAGGGTAGGCGAGCGCCGATTCCGGCCCGAACCGGGCCGTTGCGAGGGCGTCGCGCACGAGAAGATCGGGCTCCTCCAGTTGAGAAGAGCTGGCAAAGCCGATCCGGCCATCTACGACGATCCTCAGGGCAAGGCCGCGCGCCTCGCGGGTTTCGACCGAGTGGAGACGGTTGGCCTTGAAGGTTACCGGCGTCTCCTCTTCGCTTGCCGCATAGACTTCGGCCCAGGTTGCCGACCGACTCGCCAGGGCGAGTACCTGTTCGGCTATGTCTTGCATCATCCGCCTCCGATCACAACGTCACGGATCAGAAGGTGAGGACTGCCCATCGCCACCGGCAAGGGAGCTTGCTCACCCTTGCCGCAGCCTCCGCCCTCCGACCACTGCAGGTCGTTGCCAATGGCCTCGATATTGGCCAAGGTCTGGAAAACGTTGCCGGAGAGGTTCACCCCTCTCAGTGGCTCCTCGATCCTGCCTTTGCGGATGCGAAACGCCTCGGCGGCCGAGAAGGTGAACATCTCCATGCTCGTCTGCCCGCCGAAGGAGTCCTTGACGTAGACGCCGTCGTCAACGCCGGAGAGCATTTGCTCAAAGGTGGTGTTGCCCGGTTCGATGTAGGTGTTGGTCATGCGCACGATCGGCGGGTAGCGGTAGTTGATGCTGCGGGCGTTGGCCGTCGGGGGCTCGCCCATGCGGCCCGCCGTCTCCCGGGAGTGCAGCCGTCCGACGAGGACGCCCTCGCGAATCAGGTAGGTGCGCTGGGCGGGCATACCTTCCGAGTCATAGGCGTAGGAGCCTCGGTGGCCGGGCACGGCGGCCCCATCAAGAATGTTGAGCAAGGGCCCGCCGAAGCGGCGGCCGAGAACCATCAGCTCACGCAGGCGGGGGTTCTCGTAGACGTGGTCCGCCTCGCTGAGGTGGCCGAAGGCCTCGTGCACAAACACGCCCGCGAGCTTGGGATCCACGATCACGGTGTAGGTGCCGCCTTTGATGCGCGGTGCCGAAAGGAGCTCTACCGCCCGCCGCGCGACGGCCTCGACCTCTGCCTGCCGGCCATCGAGGACCGTCAGGTCCCCTTGCGAGCCGACGCTGAGAAACGCTTGCTCGACCTCCGAATCCTTCCTCGCCACGGCGATGAGCACGGCCGACAGGTCCAGGACTTCCTGCTCGGTGTAGGTGCCTTCCGAGTTGGCGAAGATGCTCCTGCGGAACAGGTCGTTGTAGCGGGTGGCGGTCGTTTGCAGCGGGGCCGAGGCCCAGAGGATATCGTTGTACTCCTTCAGCAGCGCCACTTTGTCGTCGACCGGGATGCCCCGCACATCCTTGCGCGCGCTCGCCCGGACCACGTCCTCAATCACCGGCGCCGGGGCCAGGGTGAGAGGCTCGCGGGGAACGAGCCGCGCCTGGTGCACCGCCAGCTCGACGTATCTGCGAAGGTCGCGCACGTCGTTGAACGAAGCAAAGCCCCAGCCGCCGCGAACCAGGGCGCGCACGTTCCCGCCGAGGGAGCGCGAGCGGCCGACCTCCTCCAGCTCGCGGCCACGGAACCGGATGGCCGTCGTTTCTGCTTCCTCAATGTGGATCTCGACATAGTCCGCCCTGTGGCCGCGCAGGGCGTCCTGCACCATGTCTCGCATGCCGTTCTTCCCTTCTAGGGCCAGACGAAGGTCCTCGTCTCGCTCGGCGGGCTCAGGGCAATCCCCTCGCCGCCGCTCGAGCCTCCCGCCGTCTGCCCCATGATCTGCACGCTCCAGCGGAACTCGCGCCTGGCCGGATCTGCTTTCTGGCGGAGCTCCGGAGGAACGGTCCAGGCCGTTTCCCTTGTCCAGGCGGTCACGCTCTCCTCGTGACCTGAGGCCACGTAGCGTAGGGTGACGAGGTATACGCTATCGACCGCGAGGTTGGCCTGCGGCCTCCAGGAGAGCACGACACTATCCCCCTGCACTACCGCACCGTTCGGCGGGCCTACGAGCTCGATGGCTCCGAAAGCAAAGGTCGCGCTCGGAGCCGGCGCCGGGCTGGCCGGAGGCGCCCCGGCTCCCGGAGGCTGGGTTTCCGTGGGCGTCTGGGACGGGGTTGCCGTCGGCGTCACCGGTGTTGCCGTCGGGATGCGCGTCGGTGTGATGCGCGTGCCGGTCGGTGGCGGCGAGGGCGTGAGCGTAGCCGGCGTCTGCGGCAGGAGCGAGGTCAGAGAGATCTGCGACAGGCTCTGCACCTGTTGCCGGATTCTCGCGATGGTGATCACGTCGGTCACCAGGTAGTAGCTGCCCCCAACCAAGAGCAGGCACAGAACCGAAAGGTACACGGCCCGCCAGCTCCGCTTCAGCTCGGCGCCGCAGGCCGGGCACAGGCGCCCCGAGGCCGGAACGCGTCGGCCGCACCGGCGGCAGCGCACCGCGCCTTTGGGGGGCCGCCCGACGTTCGCCCCGCACACCTGGCAAAAGCCGCTCTCCGGCTTGACTGCAGCACCGCAACGCTTGCACCTCATGGCGTGCCCCTCTGGACGTGAACCTGCCCCAGCGCTATCGGGCTATGCAGCCTCTCCGACGGCCCTACGGCCCTGGCAGCGGCGTCCCCTGAACGATGCGCACCAGATCAAAGTACGAGATCACCAGGAAGAGGGCAAGCAGCAACACGATCCCTACCAGGTGGACCAGGCCCTCTTTCCCCGGGTCGATGCGCCGGCCCCGGCGCAGTATCTCCAACGCGACAAAGACCAGTCGCCCTCCATCGAGGGCAGGGATCGGCAGGAGGTTGATGATGAACAGGTTGACGCTAAGGAACGCCGTCCAGTCCACGAGCTGCGCAAGCCCCGTCCGGGCGACCTCTGCCGTCATCCGCGCGATCCCGATCGGACCGGTCAGGTCTGGAGGCGCGCTCCCGCGCACGATGGCCACCAGCCCTCCGATGATAGACACGAGGGTCCAGCCGGTACGCTGCAGCCCCAGCCACAGAGCCGACCAGGGCGGGTACGCCACTCTGGCGAGGGGGTCGCCGATGACGATGCCCACCGCCCCCTGATCCTGGGGGTGCACGGAGCGCGGCACGAGGCGAACCGGCTCGGGGAGCACCTGGTCGTTGCGCCGGATGGTGAGGGCGATCTCCTGGTCGAGGCGGGCATTAACGAGGGCGTGCAGGGTGTCGACCGAGTTGACCGGGGTACCGTCGATCTCCAGGATGGTGTCGCCCGGTTGCAGGCCTGCAGTTGCCGCCGGCGACCCCGGAGCGACGCCATAGATGCCAATGCCCGGCCCCTGCACGGGCGTGAGCATCCCCATCATGAGGCTGACGGCAAAGAGCAGAACTGCGAGCGCCACGTTCATGGCGGGGCCGGCGAACAGGAACGCGCCACGCAGCCATGGACCCTTCCTCGCCAGGCTGCGAGGGTCGGTGGGGTTCTCGTCGCCTAGGACGCGCACAAAGCCGCCGATGGGTATGGCATTCAGTGTGTATTCGGTATCGCCGCGTTTGGCAATTCGCAGCAGACGCGGCGGGTAACCCAGGCCGAACTCGGAAACGCGTACGCCGGCGAGCTTGGCCACAGCAAAGTGCCCAAGCTCGTGGACGATCACCACGAGGCCAAAGATCAGAACAAACGCCAGCAGGCTAATGGGCATTCCCTCCCAGACCATTGTCACACGGCCCGTGACCCATTATAGCTCACGGAGAGCCCCCTGGCAAGGCTACCAGCCTTGTGCCACCCGGCCGGCCGAGGAGCGCTGCCTCGACGCGGCCCGGCTCAAGCCCCGAGAAGATCGCCACTTCCAGGCCGGGCAGGCTCTCGACGACATCGAGCATCAGCCGCACCTTGCTGCGCATGCCACCCGTCACATCGAACCCCCGGGCCCCGGCAAGCTGCCCGGCCGACTCGTGCCAGGTTGCCGGCGTGACCAGAGGAATGCGCCTTGCCGAAGCAGTGCGATGGGGGTCATCGGTGTAGACGCCATCGACCTCGCCGGCCAGCAGAATCCGGCTCGGCGGGATGTGGCGTGCCAGGAAGGCAAACACCTGCTCGGTGGCGATGATTGCGCAGCCTCGGGTCTCGTCCAGCGCGACGTCGCCGTACACGACCGGCACAAGCCCGCGCCGGAGCAGGATCTCCGCCGGCCAGGTTGCCAACTCCTCGATCTGACCGTCCCTTGTTCGCGCCGAGGCAGAGGGCTGCAGCGCGACTGCCGGAACGCCGGCCGCCAGGCAGGCGTCAACGACCAGCCGGTTCAGCCGGGCAGCAGCCGCGGCCGTCTCGGCGTAGCCGCGCCATTGTGCCGGGCAGCCGCGGTGAATGCCGTACTGCTCTGCGGCGAAATGCCCGTAGGAGCCGCTGCCATGGCCGAGAATGAGCCTCAGGCCCGGGCGGGCGCGCAGCGCACTGGCAATCTCGCCGCACAGTCGCCCGAGCAGATCGAGGCGAGGGGTCTCTCTCCGGGTCTTGTCGGTAATCAGCGACCCGCCGAGCTTGAGGTAGACCGTCTCAGCTTCCAACGACGATCTGCCCTCCTTCTTCGATGCGTACCCAGTCGTCGGAGCGGATCTCGGAGATGTCGATGCCGTCGACGGCGGGGATATCGGAGATGATGGCACCGACGGCGACGATGGGCTCGCAGCGCGCATTGATGATGGCCGCAGGCGCCACGCCGTTGCGCTTGAGCTGATACAGAACATAGGAGCCGACAGTGCTGCCTCTACCGGTCGGGAAGACAAGCACACGCCCGGCAACACTCTGCCCCGAGAGGGGATGGTGTCGGTCGATGACGATGCCCGTCTCGGGGTCGATCCCCCCAAGCAGGCTCAGCGGCTCGCTGCTTACCAGCGCCCGTCCATGGGCTCTGCCAGGATGGATCACCCGGCCCTGCAGCACGCGCACGTCCACCTCCACACCATGCCAGCCGGCCTCACGGCCATCCGGGCCAGCGCCCGGTGACTGCTGCTTCGATACACGCCTCCAGCGGACCGAAACGGGTGCTCAGGCCGCAGTGGGAGGGGGCGTAGATGGCCATCTTGGCCGAGTCTGTGGCGAGGACGCGGAAGCCGCGCCCGGCTACAGGCATCACTACCACGCAGGTGTCGGCCATGATGCGCGCGCCCGCCGCCAACAGCGGCTCGACCAGTCCGCGGCGCTCCGCCTCGGCGAGGGTAGCGCGGGAGGCTGTAATCCAGAGCTCGACCTTGACCCGCCGGTCCCGCAGCAGTCGGCCTATGCGCTCAAGCTCCGCCAGAGAGGCATGGGGACAGCCCAGGCTCACCAGGTCTACATAATCCCCATGGCTGTTCAGTGCCTCGTAGGCCGGCCGGAGGCTATCGATCACGGCCTCGGACCGATCTGGGGCAATCAGGTCAGGAACCCGCCTTGCCTCCGGTGTCACGCCCTCGATGTGGCACAGGCCGACGGCGCCGCTTGCTGCAACAGCGGCCGAGAGGGACTTGAGGTGCGGCAGCCAGGGGGAGCTTACAGGATCCTGGAGATGACCGAGGGCCTCGGGCCCAGCGTGGAGCCGCAGCACGGGTACGCCGTCGCCAGCGATGCGCCCAACCAGGTATCCGAGAGCCCCAAAATCGGCCGGCTCGCGGACGGGGCAGGTCACATCAATGACGTGCGTGGCCCGCCGTGCCTCGTCGAGGTGCAAGCCGTAGCGGGCCGTCTTGCCAAGGATCGCGGCGGCGAGGGCACTCGGCCCACCCTCGCGGTTCGAGCGCGCGCCGAGGATGCTATTGGCGAATGCAACGGCCGAGGACTCGCTCCAGGCCAGGTGATCCCCGTATCGCGGGCATGCCCCAATCAGGTAGGGGGTGCAGGTGCAGCTCAGGGTGACGCCAAACCGCTGATAGGCTTCGATCACTTCCCGCTGGCGGAGGGCGAACTCTTCCGGGATGCCGTGCTCCTGCCAGGCGGCAAGGTCCATCCCCGCGGGGTTCAGCATGGTGGGCACACGCACGCGGGCGCCGGCCTCGGACCAGTTCCGCAGAAAGTCCAGGCCGGCCTCGCCGAGGTTGCGGTAGCTGACCCCGGCGACCTGCACGCTCGAGACCGGAACCAGGTCCCGGGCGCCGTAGATCTTGCCGAGCGCTACGACGAGCTGCGCCGCAAGCCGGGCGCCCTCGCCGTGCTCTCCGGCCAGGAACTCCTGGTCGATAGCCGAAAGCTCTGGCTCGCCGACCGCGCGACACTCCGGCATCTTGCCTCACGCCTCGATGTAGACGTTGGGGTCGGCCGGGGGGTAGGCCACGCGGGCAAAGCTATCGCGGTCCGTCGGACCGGAGGGCGTGTCCCAGGGGATGGTTGCATCGATGCCCATCTTGGCGGTCGTGGCCTTTCGGCCCGGGGCGTGATGGGCCGACGGGTCCAGCGAGCTTCCGGGCTGGTCTGGGAAGATGACGACATCCCGATCGGCCTGTACCCGCGTGGCGATGGCCCACTCGACCTGACGGGGGTCGAAGGGGTCGATGTCGACATCCACGATCACGACGTGCTTGAGGGAGCCGTGGCCGCGAAAGGCCGCCTCGATGGCGCGCCGGCCGTCGTCGGGGTGGCGCTTGTCGATCTGGACGACGGCGTGCAGCCAACTGGCGCCGCCGGGGGTGACGTGGACCCGCCGCACCTGACAGACCTGCGCGACCGCGTCAAAGATCGACGGCTCGCGAGGCATGCCCATCAGGAGGCCGTGCTCGGGCCCACCCGGCAGGAGCGCCTGATAGATCGGGTCGCGGCGGTGCGTGATGCGGTCGATGACGAGCACCGGCTGCTCGCGGATGATGTCGTAGGTCTCGGTGAGGTCGATGAAGGGTCCCTCGGGCGCCAGCTCGTGGGTGAGCCGGCCTTCGAGGACGATCTCGCTTTCGGCGGGCACGTCGAGGGGGACGGTCTGGCAGCGGACGACTGGCGTGGGGGCGAGCGCCTCGGCGATGTGCAGCTCGTCGACGCCCGCCGGCGGCGACATGGCGGCGGCAACGAGAACCTGAATCGGTGCGCCGAGGCACACCGCGACCGGCAGGTCCCGGTCGGTCTTGGTCCAGGCGGTGTGGGTGCCCCGACCCTCGACCAGTCGGGCTGCAAAGCGGCGCCCGTCGAGCCGCAGGAGACGGTGAAAGGCTACATTCGGACCGGTGTCGGGATCGGCGACGATGAGGACGCCCGCCGTGATATAGGGGCCGGCATCCCGCGGGCCGTGGGTGAGGATGGGCAGGGCTTCGAGGTTGACGTCGGGCTCGATCACTTCCTGGCAGGGGGCCTCATCGACGCAGGCCGGCCGCCGCGGGTTGCGGAGGGCCTCGACCAGCCGCGCCGGCAGCGCATCGGTCGGGACGCCGAGCCCGAGGGCAACGGTCTCCCTGCGGGCAAGGAGGTTGGCCGCGACGCGCCAGTTGCCCGGCTGGCAGCTCTCAAAGATCACCGGTTGCCCTTGGAGCGCGGCGATGACGGCTGCAGCCTCACGCTCCACGGAGACGGGCCTTCTAACGACTGCAAGCTCGCCGCGACGCTCGAGTTCCCCAAGAAGCTCACGGAGATCCACGGCTACTCCACCGCCTCGCAGATGCCCCGCAGCACGCGGTAGTGATCGAGGTCGCGGGGGACGATCGAGTTGGGGAAGATCGGCTGCGCCTCGGCCAGGACGGCCCGCTCGGAGTGACGGCGGGAGAGGTGCACCAGAAACAGGCAGTGCACGCCGGCCTCCTGTGCCAGGGTGGCCGCCTGTGCCGCCGTGATATGGCCGTACTCGGCAGCCAGCTCGCGCTCCTCCTCCAGGTATGTGGCCTCGATCACCAGCGCATCCGCGCCTCTCACTGCTTCGACCAGATCGGCGACCTCGCCAGCGTCGCCAACGTAGGCGAGGCGGGTGCCGGGCACCGGCTCGCCGAGGACCTCTTCGGGGTAGACGGTGCGCCCGCCGGGCAGTGTCACCGGCTGCCCGGCCACCAGCTGCCGCCGCTCGGGCCCGGCTGGGACGCCGAGGGCTGCCGCCTTCTCGGCCAGAAATGGGCGCCGGGTGCGCTCCTCAAAGAGAAAACCGTAGCACCCCGGACCGCGGTGGGTCACCGGGAAGGCGGTGATGGTCATCGTGTCGTCGCTCCAGATCGGCCCAGGGGTGACCTCCACGTACGAGATGTCGAGGGCAGGCTCTCCGCCGCGCAGCACAACGTCCATCAGGTCACGGACGCGCTCCAGTGCCCAACGTCCGCCATAGATGCTGAACTGCGAGATCGCCTCCCAGCGGGCAAAGGTCGAAACGAGCCCTCCGAGCCCGAGGATGTGATCGAGGTGCCCGTGGGTCAGCAACACCTTGTCCAGCCGCTTGAACCCGAGGCCGCTGCGGAGGAGCTGGCGCTGCGTGCCCTCGCCGCAGTCGATGAGGAAACGCTGGTCCCGGTAGATCAGCATGGTAGCCGGCAGGCCGCGCTCGATGGAGGGCGCCGAAGCCGACGTACCCAGGAAGACGATCTCATACATGCGACCAACCTCTCAGTGGCCGTTTTCGGCCCTCGCGGCACCGGCGGCTGCCCGCCAAGCCGCGCTCCGCGGGTCGTGAGCGTACGCTTCCGGCAGGTACCGCTCGTAGAGGGCCACGTTGTACTCCAGCGGCTCGCGCCGGCGGTACTCGTCGAGGGCCTCGTAGTCCAAATCGGCCAGCACGACCTCCTCACGGTCGAAGGTCTGGGCCTCGGCCAGGACCCCTGAGCCATCTCGAGTGAGGCCGAGCGGCGCATACACCCCGCTCCGCCCTTCGAAGACCACGCCGGCAACCCGCCCGACTGCACCGCAGAATACGCCGTAGGTCTGGACTTCCTGCACCCTGTTCCAGATGCCGCGGGCCTGGGCGTAGCGGTTATAGTACGCGTTGTTGGCTGCGGGGTCAATAAGGAGATCGGCGCCGCGCAGCGCGGCGATGCGGGCCGTCTCAAAGTAGGTGTGGTCCATGCAGATAGGGAAGGCCAGCCGGCCGACGGGAGTGTCCACTACATGGATCTCCTCGCCCGTCACGTATCCCATGGCCACCTCGCTGGGGACGAGGTGGGTCTTGACCTGCCGGGCGAGGAGCCGGCCGTCCGCGCCGAAGAGATAGCCGGCGTTGCACAGGCGGCCGTCAACAAGCTCGATCAGGCTGCCCGCAAGGAGCGTCACCTGAAAGCGGGAAGCGAGCCCCGAGAATGTGGCCAGGTACACACGACGGGCGGCCCGGGCGGTCAGCCTGAACGCCATCGCCATCACGTCGTAAGCGCCGGCCCCCGTGTCCCCGGAGCCATGGCCTCCGGAGCTCTGCGCGAGCCGGTCGGCGAGGAGGCGTGCTCCTGGCAGCAGACCGGCCAGTGGAAGCGATGTGTACTCCGGAAAGATCACCAGGCTGGCACCGGCCGTTACCGCCTCGAGCACCCGGCGATGCACGCGCTCGACGAACTCCCGGGCGCCTGAGACGAGGGTGATATCCAGTTGGACGACGGCGATGCGAACCCGGGGCAACGTCGGCGCCGGCGCCCTCACCCAGGGGAGGCGGTCCAGGGCAGCCTGCACCAGCCGGGGCCGAGAGCGCCAGGCCAGCGGGGCAAGCAGTGGCGTCGCAAGGCGCTCAAGCACGGCCATCGTCGCTTCCCCCTTCTGTCATCGCGGCCCGGTACAGCTCGGGGAAGTAGCGGGCGTACTGCCGCGGGTTACGGAACGCGTGAATGGGATAGGTCTCCAGCAGCTTGGCGAGGGCATCCGGGTCAAAGTCGGCGATCACGACCTGCGGCTCTCCGTCGGCCGCCGCCCGGGCGAGGAACCCATCCTGCCCGGGGGTTATCTCGAGGGGTGCGTGCACCGCAGAGCGTCCGCGCCGTCCGGGCCCCGCCGCGTACGCCTCGACGCCAAAGACCTGGTTCGCCTGTACCTCGCGCCACAGGCGGGAGAGGGCTACTGCCTCGCTGAAATCCGAGACGAGTCCCTGATGCACCAGGATGTCTGCCCCCTGCAAGCAGAGGATGCGGCTCACCTCGGGGTACAGGAGGTCCGCCCCGTTGACGAGCCCGACGAGGCCAACCGGCGTTTCGATGGGCGTGAGGTCTCGCCCACGCGCGAGGCCGGCGGCGCGCTGCTCGACAGGCGTCCGATGGGTCTGGGGCTGTCGGCCAAGCAGCCTGCCATCGGGGCTAAAGAGGGAGGACACGCGCGCTGGCCCCTCCGGACCGGGTACTACGACCGGTCCCAGCCCGAGGGTTACTCGCCAGGCCCGCGCCAGCGACGCTGCCAGCGCGTCCAGGGCCTCGGGGAGTTGCCGGCTGCCAGTGGCATCTGGGCTATCCAGGGCAAGCACGCGGGCCAGTGCCTCGGATACGCCGGCAGGAAAGATCGCCAGCTCGGCTCCGGCCCGCGCGGCTTCCGCCAGGGGGGCCTCCAGAGAGCCCTCCAGCTCATCCAGGGAGGAAAAGGCCCGATCCGCCCACTGCACGGCAGCCACACGGGCCCTACGCTTCATAGTCATCGCTCAGCCGCGCCTCCGGGGCCGCTCATGCCGGCGCGCTACCGATCGGAGCCGGCCGGTCTCTGCGGCTCATTCATTGCCCACGACCGCCTTCCAGGGCCCGTGGATGCCCTCGTCCGTCACCCCATAGTATATGCGGAGGCTGCCATCGCCCATCCGCTGGACGAGGTCGTAGCGGGTGCGCCTCCCCTGCTGATACTTGCGGAGCAGTCCGAGATTGCCGGTCCACACGATGTCGGACTCTTGCGGCTCGTGCTTCTCTTTGCGTGAGATGGCGTACTGCCACAGGCGGCGCGCCGAGGAGCGGGTCACGTTGTGGACCTGGTTCCCGTTCCGCAGGTCTCGCATCGTGTGGTACAGGACGCCCTTGCGCTCCTCGGTGTGAACAACCTCGACACCGGTCCGCGGCGGCTCGACGCCCTCCTCCGCCAGGGCAGGGGCCTGCGTGCCGTTCGTCGGTGCCGGCTCGGTGGGCTGCTCTACGGAGGCAACGGCGGGCGCGGGTGACGGAGCCGACGTCGCTTCGAGAGAGCGGCGCACAAGCTGGACGATCTCGTCACGGAGTGCGAGGTTGGTCTCGGACTCTTGCCGGACGAAAATGCGGCTTCCCTCGAGGGCATAGGGCATGTTCTCACCGCGGGGCACGACGATGCGCACAACGGGCTTGCCCTCGCTCTGCAGGACGTCGATGGTCACCTCGATGGGCGGTGTGATGCGCCTGCTGATCTCGGCCTTGAGCTCGGCGATGGCCTCTTCGGGGTTGTCGACGCCGATCGCCGGTGCCCTGGGGTTGGAGCTCACGCCGACGTAGATCGTCCCGCCGTTGGTGTTGGCGAAGGCCACGATGTCGCGGAGGATGGCCACGATGCGCCCGCCGCGGTGCTCCATGCTCTCATGGAACGACTGGACGATGCTGGCACCCTGCTCGCGGGCCGCGCGGACGTGGTCGAATGGCATGGTCGTAGGGCGCGACGGGCGGGTACGGGCAAAGTCGTTGCCCAGAAGGGTCGCCTTGATGGCCTCAAAGCTGACCTCGGGGAGCAACATCTCGGTGCAGCGGTCTCCGACGCCAAGGTTGGTCGGATCGTCTGGGTCACGCGTGAGGCGGTGGGCATCCGAACCCTGTATGCAGTGCATCCGGCGCGGATACTCGGGCTTGGAGCCGTTGAAGAACGTGGCCGTGGATCGGCGGCGCCGGCTCTCGAGGTCCGTGACCTCGAGGGCGGCGAGGTTCGGGTCCTGGGTGTAGGAGATCTTGGTCTGGCCGCCAAAGTCAAAGTCCTGCATGGCCACGCCGTGGGTCGAGTTGGCGTGGGCGGCAATGGCAATGCCGCCAGCTGCAGAGATGATACGGTAGGCCTGGAGGACGTCGACGGTGGCGCCGATCTCACTGGAGCCGAGGTCCAGCTTGTCGGGTGGGATACGGAGGTCGAGCAGGATGTGCTCGAGCTCGCGCACCGTGGTGCGCTCCGAGAAGATGCCGAGGATGTGAAAACCGAGGGCAGCGGTGAACTCGAACCCCGGCAGAACCAGCAGCTTTTCCGAGAGCCGCCGGTACTGCTCGAGCTGCTCCTTCTCGGCAGGGCGCAACCGCTCGAGGCGCTCGAGGAAGAGCAACTGCTCGATCTCACGGCGCATTGCGGCATAGCCTGCTACGGTATTGTGGTCTGTAAAGGCAATGACATCGAGGCCACGGGCCTCAGCCCGGAGGAGAATGTCCAGGAAGGTGACCTCGGGCTGCTGATAGCAAACAGAGGCGGGAGTGTGGATGTGGAGATCCACCCGCCGCCATTGCAGGTTTTTCTTTTTGTGTGTCACTCGCTCCTCCAGCGAGGGCGCACAGGGGTGGAATGGACCAGTTCCCCGCCCGCGCCTGGAGGGTCGACGGTCCACCGAATGGGCGTGAGAGTCTCAAGTGGCGCGCGATCTCTCTGCCCTGCCACCCTGCGCCCCGAGTAGAAAAGAATCAGGCTGGCTGCTTGGCCTTGGCGGTTCGCTTTCTTGTGCGTTTCTTCTCCTTCTGTGTCTCCGGGGCAGACGGCCGGTCGCCATCTTTGCGGTCCTCGAGCGCTGCCTCGAATGCCTGCGAGATGCGATCAACGAGCACGAACCTGATCTTCTCTCTAACCTCGGCAGGTACCTCCTCAAGGTCCCGTTCGTTGCGGCGGGGCAGAATGACGGTAGTCAGGCCGGCGCGACTTGCGGCCAGCACCTTCTCCTTGATGCCTCCGACGGGCAGCACCTGCCCACGCAGTGTGATCTCTCCCGTCATGCCGACGTCGGCCCGAACCGGGCGCCCGGAGAGCAGCGACGCCAGAGCCGTCGCCATAGTCAGGCCCGCCGACGGCCCGTCCTTGGGGATGGCCCCCTCCGGGACGTGGAGGTGGATGTCATAGCGCTCGAAAAAGTCCGGGGCGATTCCCAGCTGCTCGGCGTTGGCCCGAACATAGCTCAGGGCCGCCTGCGCCGACTCTCGCATCACCTCCCCAAGCTGGCCGGTCAACGTAAACCCTTTGCCCCCCGGCATGCGGGTGGCCTCAACGAAGAGGATATCCCCGCCCTGAGGAGTCCAGGAAAGGCCCGTGGCGACGCCCGGTATCTCGGTCCGCTCGGCGACCTCGTAGAAATAGCGCGGGGGTCCGAGGTACTCGGGGACGGCCTCTGCAGTGATCTCGGTCGGGCCTCCTTTGCCCTCGGCGATGCGCGCCGCAACCTTGCGACAGACTGCGCCGATCTCCCGCTCCAGGTTACGCACGCCGGCCTCGCGCGTATAGTCGCGGATGATCCTGCGCAGGGCGTCGTCGGTGAAGGACACCTCGTCTTCCCGCAGGCTGTTCTCTCGTCTCTGGCGAGGGACAAGATAGCCCCGGGCGATGTGCAGCTTTTCGTCCTCCGTGTAGCCGGAGAGCTGCAGAATCTCCATGCGGTCGCGCAGAGGCGCCGGGATGGTGTCGAGGACATTCCCGGTCGTGATGAACATGACCTGCGACAGGTCGAACGGCACGTCGAGGTAGTGGTCGCGGAACTCGCGGTTCTGCTCGGGATCGAGCACCTCGAGCAGGGCGGCCGCCGGGTCACCGCGAAAGTCCTGCCCGATCTTGTCGATCTCGTCGAGCATGAACACGGGGTTCTTGGTGCCGACACGACGCATGGCCTGGATGATCCGGCCCGGCAGGGCGCCGACGTAGGTGCGCCGGAAGCCGCGGATCTCCGCCTCGTCCCGGACGCCACCCAGGGACTGGCGCACAAACTTGCGACCAAGAGCGCGCGCGATCGACTGGCCGAGAGAGGTCTTGCCTGTTCCGGGCGGGCCGATGAAGCAAAGGATGACACCCTCTCGCTCCCGCCGGATATGGTCCTTCGTCTCCTCGCCGGCGTCGGCCGAGGTGCCGCGCTCTTGCCTGAGCTTGCGAACGGCCAGATACTCCAGGATGCGGCTCTTGATCTTGTCCAGGTCGTAGTGGTCCTCGTCGAGGACCTGCCGGGCGACGGCGATGTCGAGGCGGTCCTCGGTAGCCGTCTGCCATGGCAGCTCGGTGAGCCAGCCGAGGTAGGTGCGGATGACCGAGTACTCGGCCGCGGCCGTGGGCATCTTGGAGAGACGGTCGAGCTCCTTCAGGGCCTCCTGCCTGGCCTCCTCGGGCATGTCGGCGGCCTCGATCTTGTCCCGCAGCTCGCGGATCTCGGCCTGCTGCTCATCCTCCTCGCCCAGCTCGCGGCGGATAGCCTTGAGCTGCTCGCGCAGCAGGTACTCGCGCTGGGCCTTCTCGATCTCGCCCTGAGCCTCGCCCTGGATCTTTTTCCCGAGCTCGAGGACTTCGACCTCCCTGGCCAGCACGATGCTCAGCTTCTTGAGCTTGTCCTTGATGCTCGAAAGTTCGAGGATCTCCTGTGCGTCGGCGAGGGACATGCGGACGCCGGTCGCGACCATGTAGACGAGCTGGCGTGGGTCGTCCGTGGATAGGGCGGCCATGGCCAGCTCCTCGGGCAGGTACGACACGAGCGACACGAGCCGGCGGAAAAGCTCCGAGACGTTGCGGCTCAGCGCCTCGACCTCGAGACTCTCCTCGATCTCGTCCGGAGCGGCCTCGACTCGCGCCTTCATGTAGGGGGCGGTCTGCGTGTACTCGATGAGACGAACGCGCTCCAGCCCCTGGATGATCAGCCGCGTCGTGCCGTCGGGCGCCTTGGCGAGCCGGTGGATGACTGCCATCGTCCCGACGCTATAGAGGTCATCGGGCATCGGCTCCTCGGTGCCCTCGTTCTTGAGGGCGACGAGGGCGACGAGGCGATCGCTCACGACGACCTCATCGACCAACTGGATCGAGCGGGGCTGGCCGACGATCAGCGGCTGGAGCGTCATCGGGAAGATGACGGTGTTCTTCAGCGGCAGGACCGGAAGTATCTCTGGAACAGAAGGGGAACCCTTCTCGGTTTCGTGCTTTCCGTCTGGCTTCATCAGTTAGTGGTCGTTGGCTCCCGTGATGGGCACTCGCCTTGGCTCTGGTTGGCGAGGCACAAGGACCGATAGAAAACCGCGCTCATAGACGGCTTCGATGCTGGCCTGGTCGACGGCGAAAGGCAGGCGAATGTCGAGGCGGAACTCGCCATAGTTGATCTCCATATGCTGGTAGGCCAGCTTGTCGCCGGAGTCTCCTCGCACTCCGCCGATGTGGAGGACCTGGCCGTCCAGGGAGATGTCAAAATCCTCCTCGCGCATGCCTGCGATCTCGACTTTGATGACGATGTGGCGGTCGGTCTCGTAGACGTCAAAGGCCGGCCGGAAGGCGCGCCGGTTGGAGGACAGGATCCACTCCACCTGCACCCACCTGGCCGCTGCGGCCTCGTCGGGCGGCCCGACAGGTGCGGACAATCGGTGCCATCCTATCTGCTGCCACATCTCAACAGAGCCGTCCATGTCCTCACGCGCCTCCGCTTCCAGGACCAGCCGAATGCATCGGTTCGGTTGATTCTAACACATTCTGTGTGCCCGGGCAAGCGAGTCTTGGCGCGGCTGGCCGCTTGCCAGCGGCGGCCCGGCCGCCTATACTTGGGCGGCTGACTTGGAGCCGGATGATGACTGCTCTTGTTGCCCAGATAGCCCCTCAGCGAAGCACACAGTATGCCGCGATAGCTAGCGCCCTCGCAGCGCCGGAGCTGCTTCTCAGCCCGCTTGGCCCGGACATCCTCGCATTGGAGCCGGTCCAGCTTGGCGGCCGTGTCTTCCTGAAGCTGGAGCTCGGCCGTGCGCCAGATGAGCGTACCCTGCGTGAGCTGGGGACGCTCGCGATGACCAGCGCCTTCTTCGAGTACTATGAGCGGGTGGGGGATGAGCCGGGTCCGTTCCTGCGGCCGCTGGACACGCGCTTTGACCCGGTGCTGCCCCCGGACCTGCCGATGACGCGGCGCTACAAGGGCAAGACCAACGAGCTCTTCACCCATTTCCTGTGCAACGCCGCGCGCTTCTCGAGCCGGTATGCGCATCAGCCGTGGACCTCGCTGCGCCTCTTCGACCCCCTTGCCGGCGGGTGTACGACGCTCTTTGTCGGGCTCGTCCTCGGCGCCGATGTGGCCGGGGTCGAGCAGAGCGCGCATGCCGTCGAGCTGGCTGCGGCTTTTCTCCGGCAGTACACCCGCGAACAGGGAATCGCCTGCAAGGTGAAGGAAGAGCGGCTGCGGAAGCTGGGTCGCAGGTGGCAGTTCGCTATCGGTAAGGAGGTCGTCCGGAGGTGTGTGCTGGCGGCGGGGGATACTCTCGAGTCGCCGGCACTCATTGCCGGGTTCGGAAAGCCGCATCTCATCGTCGCCGACCTCCCCTATGGTATCCAGCACGAGGGTCAGGTCGTGCCGCTGCTAAAGGAGGCACTCCCGGTCTGGGCCGGAATGCTCCAGCCCGGCGGCGCGATGGCACTGGCCTGGGAGTCGACGCGCCTGGGCCGGTCTGAGATGCTGGCCGTGGCGGAGGCGGTCCCTTCGCTGGAAGTGCTCGATGCGCCTCCCTACAACGCGCTGGCACACCGCGTCGATCGGGTCATCAAGCAGCGAGACGTGCTGGTGGCGCGGGTGAGGGGATAGCCAGTGCAGCAGACCACGCTCTGTTTCCTGGTTCGGAGTGATCCGCCCCGGCAGGTGCTTCTGGGCCTCAAGAAGCATGGGTTCGGTGCCGGCAAGTACGGCGGCATCGGCGGCAAAGTCGCCCCGGGCGAGACGGTCGTGGAGGCCGCCGCCCGCGAGATGGCCGAGGAGACCGGAGTCACGGTCAGTGCGGAGGACCTTCGCCCCGCCGGCAGCGTGTGGTTTCTCTTCCCGGCGCGGCCGGAGTGGAGCCAGGTCATGCACCTCCTGCTGGCAAGCCGGTGGCAGGGAGAGCCCGCCGAGAGCGCCGAGGTCATCCCGGTGTGGTTCGACGTGACCAAGGTACCCTATCAGCAGATGTGGCCAGACGCCGTCTACTGGCTGCCGCGCATCCTTGCCGGTGAGCGGGTGTACCTGCGGTTCGTGTACGCCGAGGACAACGAGACCCTCGCCGCCGGGCCGGAGGAATGGGCCTACGCGCCAGGCCCGCCCGAGTGGCATCGGCCATGATCCGCCGGCACGCCTGCCGCACCCGCGGCAGCCTCAAAGGCCTTGACGATGGCGACCTGGTAGCCCTGGTGCAGAAGGACGTAGGCACCGCGGTACACGCTGAGGAAGGCATCGATGGCGAGCTGAGGGCGGGCCGTCTCATCCCGCTCCGGCTGCCAGCCATAGTCGTCAAAGATGAGCAGCGCGCCCGGGCGGAGCAGGCGATAGACCAGCACGGCGTCCTCGAGGACGTCCCTTGCCCGGTGCGAGCCGTCGATGTAGGCAAAGTCCAGGCTCGCCGACCTGAGCCTTCGGCTCCGCAGCACCCGCTGAGAGGGCCCCCGGAGCACCCGCACCCGGTCGCCGAACGGCGCCACGTTGGCGACAAAGCGCTGGTAGATGGAGCTGAGGTCAAGCCCCATCTCGCGGTGCTCGTCGCTGCCCTCAAAGGTATCCACACAGTAGAGGCGGGAGGTCGGGTGCGTCAGGATGTTGCTCAAGAGCCACACGGCCGAACGCCCCTCGAAGGAGCCGACCTCCAGGAAGCGCAGATGTGGCCGGCCCCGGTAGGGCTCGAGGAGGCGCTCCCACAGGGGAATGTGATCGCTGAACCAATCGGCCGTGTAGGTCGGCATGGCGGGCATTTCCCTCGGGCAGTCTGCTGCCGATGCCCACACGCTCAGCATCGGCCGTACCACCACTGAGGGCCGGAAGTCCGGCCACTGCCGGAGTAAGGCGGGCGCCCCGTCCGTGCCCGGCCCACAGGTCGAGACGCATGCGGCCGGCGTGCGCCGGCTCAGGTGACCTCCTCTCCCGGCTCCGGCTCCTCTTCCGCAGCCCTCTCCTGAGCCTCCCGCAGATCGTGCACCATCTCCACGTACCGGGCGTACGGCACCAGCACAGCTTTCCGCCGCCCGGCCACAATGATGGCGATCGGCTCCTCCAGCTCGGAGACCAGGTCCTCCAGGTGCTCCTTCACATGCCCGACGCCCAGGCTGATGCGGGGGATCGCCTCGTCCATGGATCGCATCACCTCTCTGCACGGATGGAGGCTAGAGTAGCAGGAGGAACGGGCGGTGTCAACGCGGAGGGCTACACAAGCGTGCTCCGGCTCCATGGCATGCGGTTTGCTCGCCTCCGGCGAGCACAGGACGCGGGAGATGGCGATGCAAACGGCAGAGGTCCGTCCGCAAGTGCAGGTACTGGAACGGGGGAGTATCCTCTTTCTCTACCGGCCAAGGGCTGATGTGACGGCCGTGCGCGGTCCCGAGGACGTCGAGCAACTCTACTTCATGCTGATCCCCGATGACAGAGAGGAGCACAAGAGCCGGGTGTTCAGGCTGGTCGGCCGCACGATGCCCGTGCTCGTCCCCGGCAAGGCGGCGCCCGAGGAGCGTGCCTCGGCCGTGGTCGAGGAGACTGACCCGGACCCGAGGGTTGCCATCGACAGGCTGCAGGAGGAGGCGCTCGCCCGCGCGCCCACGCGGCACCCGCGCCCATGGGTCCGGGCAGCGGGCGAGGGGCGTTACGTCCTCCTATGGCATGGCGCCGATACCCACCTCGCCTACGCGCTCGACCGGCCCGAGCAGCCCGGCGAGGTGCAGGAGACGCTCCGCATCGGCCGGCGGGGCAACTGGCTGATCTCGGTCAAGGCGCCGGAGGCGCCGCCGGAGAGGCCGCTGTATCCAGGCAGGCTCAAGGCCCGCTTCGCGGGGCAGGATCAGGTCCCCCTCGAGACGACGGACTATCTCGACTACCGGCACACACAGGTCCTGCTCCTGACGGTAGACTCGGATGCGGTGCGGGAGCTGGGGGTGAGGCTGGAGAGCGATGCGCAGAATCAGGGCGAAAGGCAGGCCCTGCAGCTGCTGCGCAAGGAGGAGCGACAGGCGGCAGGTGAGGGTGTGGCGCTTCTCGAGCCCCTCAGGGAGGGCCATTGGGCGTGAACGGGTGCACGCTCGGGACGGAGGAGAGCGATGGATAGCGGTGAGATTCTGCGCCGGCTCATGCCCCGGCTGAGAACGGCCGATATCTGGCAGGCGGACCGCAGCATGCTGGCGGTGCTTGGGGCCCTCGGCGATGCCGTCTCTCCGAAAGAGGCCTCCGACCTCGCGAGCCAGCTTCCGGATGCCTACCACGACCTGCTTGTCGAGCGCTCGGAGCGGACTGCGCCCGCACAGCCAACGGACAGGGCGGCCTTCCTCGATAGGGTGCAGCGCGAGCTGGGCCTGGCCGGCCGCGACGAGGCTGAGCGGGTGGCCGCGAGCGTCATGGCCGTCCTGAAGGAGGCGGTCACGCCGGGGGAGATCGAGGAGGTCGCATCTGAGCTCGAGCCAGGGCTGCGCGCCATGCTGGAGCAGGCCTGAGGCTGGGCGCTCCTCAGCGGGCGACAGTCTCCTGCAGCTCTCGCGGGAACGCTCCGGCTATGTCCTCGAGCTCGCCGGGGCTCACCGCCTCCCTGAGGGTCGAGAAGATGGCGCGCGTCACCTCGTCGGCACGGTCGCGGTGGGTCGGGGCGAGCACGCTGCGGACGTGGTTGGTGAGGCTCTCCATCTCGAGCCGCTCGGGAGGCGTCCACTGACCTTTGGGCGCCCACATCAGGTCCTTCAGTTCCCCGGGCAGTTGGGCCCCGAGGTCGCGCGCCTCCTCGGGCGGGATCGCATCGCGTAGCACCGCAAGGGCTGCGCGCGTCGCCCGCTTGGCCTCCGCCCTCCCAAGGCCCGTCCGCTCCATCACCCTGTGCAGGAACTCTTCCTTGTCCATGGCGCGCTGCTCCCGGCAAGAGGTCGGCCAATGGCGAGCAAGGCGTGTGCCAGGGGCCGGTGGCGGGGCGCTCGGAGAGCTGCACCAACCGGTGTGAGCCGTTGTGCCATCGTACTGCGGCAGCATGGGCGCGCCGGACGCCGGACCGACGGGGTGCGCAGGTTGCGCGACCGGGCTGTCTGCTGCGCATCCGCCCGGTACGGGACAGAAAAAGGGCTGCTGGTGGCAGGCGCCCACCAGGCGGGCGCCTGCCACCAGCAGCCCAACCAGGAGTCTGGGCCGGGCGCTGGCGAAGCAGACGGGCCGGCTGTGACCGGCACCCTCGCGGCAGGCGAGTTACTGTACTGGCCTGGGCGCCCCGCCGACGCGTGGACGGCAGATGGCCGAACCCCCTCACTCCCCCACATCCAGCCGGAGCTGGCGGCGGTAGAGCTGGCTGTAGAGGCCGTCGTGGCTGAGGAGCTCCTCGTGGCTGCCCACTTCCTTGATACAGCCATCCTCGAGGGCGATGATCCGGTCGGCGTTGCGGATGGTGCTCAGCCGATGGGCGATGACGAGCGCCGTCCGGCCTTTCAGGACCGATTCGAGCGCCTGCTGGATGAGGTACTCGGCCTCGGCGTCGACCGATGAGGTGGCTTCGTCGAGGATGAGGATGCGCGGGTTGACGAGGATGGCCCGCGCCAGGGCGAGCCGCTGCTTCTGCCCGCCGCTCAGGCGCACGCCCCGCTCGCCGATCTCCGTGTCATAGCCGTTGGGCAGCTCCATGACAAAGTCGTGGGCGTAGGCCGCCTTGGCGGCGGCGATCAGCTCCTCCTCGGTCGCATCGGGCTTGCCGTAGAGGAGGTTCTCGCGCACCGTCGTGTTGAACAGGAACGTGTCCTGCAGCACGACGGCAAGGTGCCGACGCAGCGAGGCCAGCTTGATCTTGCGCAGGTCGTGCCCGTCCAGTGTGACCGAGCCGGAGGTCGGGTCGTAGAAGCGGCAGATCAGGTTGGCGATCGAGGTCTTGCCGGCGCCCGAAGGGCCGACGAGCGCAACCGTCTCTCCCGGGCGGATGCAGAAGGTCACGTCGCGCAGCACCTCCTCGCCCGTGCCGTAGCGAAAGTGGACGTCGCTGAAGCAGACCTCGCCCCGCACCTCCGGCGGGTCGATGGCGTCGGGCGCATCCTTGATGTCGGACGTGGTGTCGAGCAGCTCGAAGATGCGGTCCCCGGCAGCGATAGCCTGCTGGAAGACGTTGTCGATGTCGACCAGCCGTCGCACCGGGTCGTAGAAGACGGTGACGTAGGAGAGAAAGGCGACCAGCGTGCCCATTGACAGCTCGCCACGGATCACCGCCGTGGCGCCAAAGCCGAGCACGATGACGGTGCCCATGAGGGACACCAGGTTCATGGCCGGGAAGAAGAGCGACATGTAGCCGACGCCGGCGACCCGGGCCCGGTAGTAGGCCTCGCTCTCCCCGGCGAACCGCTGCAGCTCACGCTCCTCCTGGGAGAAGGCCTGCACCACGCGCATGCCCGATAGCCGGTCCTGCAGCAGGGCGTTGATGCCGCCGAGCTGGTCGCGGACCCGTCGGTAGAGCGGTCGGACGCGTCGGTTGAAGGTGCGCAGGCACACCGCCAGCACCGGCACCGGGAGCATCACCAGAAGCGCAAGGCGCCGATCAAGGAAAAGGAGCACGACGGCCGCACCGACCAGCCGCAGCAGGTCCACAAAGGTGAGGGCCGTCCCGTGGGTGAGGAACTGTTCGAGCGCCTCGACGTCGTTGGTCACGCGGGACATCAGCTCGCCGGTGGAGGTCCGCTCGAAGAAAGAGAGCGAGAGGCGTTGCAGGTAGCCGTAGAGGCGCACGCGCATGTCCACGATGACCCGGGCGCCGAGGGCGTGGCGGATGTACATGTCGGCCATGCTCAGGAGCGTCAGCAGCACGTAGGTGCCCACGAGGGCTGTGAGCAACCCGGCGAGGCGGGTCAGGTCGCGATCGGTGATGACCCGGTCCACGATCGCCCGCTGGAGCAGCGGGGGCACGAGCCCGACGCCGGCCTGGGCGATGATCAGCACGGTGCTGAGCAGGACGGTCTTCCAGTATGGAAGGAAGAAAAGATACAGGCGTTTGAGGCTGCGCATGGGCTCTTGTTCCTGTGGCTGTTCGAGCGCGCGGGCTGAGGCAGACGGCCGGCCGCGTCCGACGGTGTGGGAGCATTGTAGCACAAGTGGGAGCTTTGCGCATCTGAGCGCTTCCGACTGTGCCTCGCTCGATTGACCCCCCGCTACATCGGATGTACACTCCTCCCGCGCACCCCGTTTGCGCTCCGCACGCCCAGAGAGGGACGAGTCCATGGCCATCCGGCAGCGCCGCTACGGCGGCCCACGGGATTTCCACCTCATCAGCGAGTTCCTCGCCCGCCACTACCAGCCCGGCAACCGCGACGGGAACTGGTTCCAGGCCGAGTGGGAGTATGCCTATACCCATCCCTACTTTGACGAGTCGGTCATCGGTGAGATTGGCCTGTGGGAGGAGGATGGGGAGTTGGTCGCCGCTGCGACCTATGAGTCGCGCCTTGGCGAGGCCTTTTTCACGCGCAACCCCAGAGGGTGTAGCGCCTGAGTGCAGGAGCTGGAGCCGGCCATCGCGCCCCGGGCGGCACGCGGGGGGTCCCATCCGTCTGGTGAGGAGCGGGAATCCGGCCTTTGAGCAGACTGCAGACTGCCCGGCAACGCCGCCAAACAACAAGGGCCTCCATGCCATGACTGGCATCGGAGGCCCCACACAGTGACCTGTACGCAGGCTCCTCGGCGAGGACTCGAACCTCGAACCAACCGGTTAACAGCCGGCCGCTCTGCCTGTTGAGCTACCGAGGATCACGGGGGCCATTATACGCGGCTGGGGCTGAGAGGTCAAGTGAGGCTTTGTCTGTTGAGGGTGTCCCGGGCTCTGCTGGCGCGCCGCGGCGCGCCAGCAGAGCCCGGGACACCCATAGAGAATGGCCCCTCCCCCGAGCGGGAACGCCGTGCCCGCTCGGGGGAGGGGAGCGGGGTGGGGGCAACACGTGGCAGCCGGCGCTGCCAGGATGCGAGTCTGAACAGTTAGCTTTGCCTGGGGGTGCGTCCAAGATGGTCAGCAGATTCACAGTCGGGCAGCCTGCCAAACCCCCTGTCCTGGCGTGGGGCCGGGCTGCGGCCCGGCAGGACACCCGGCTGCAGCCCAGGCAGTGACGCATCTTGGATGCACCCTTTGCCTACAGACCCTGGCAACCCTCGGGCATTCACACGGAGGCGCCGGCCTCGGTGCGGCGGGGCAAGAGCGGCCGGCGCTGCGCCTCGCGTATCAGCAGGAAGATGAGGAGTGCGGCGAGGCCTCTCCCCGCTGCCGAGGTCACAAGGGCGGTCGGAAAGCCCCAGTGGTCAAAAACAAAGCCGCCCACGAGCGGCCCGACAACGGTTGTCAGCGCAGCGCCGGTGTTGTAGAGCGCGCTGTAGAGAGGGCGCTCATCGTCGGGGGTTGTGGCCAGGAGCATGTTGAAGACGGCGAGGTTGTAGCCGGCCCAGGCAAAGCTGCCGATCAGGTTTATGGGCAGCACCTGCCACGGCTCCCGCGGGAACAGCCACAGAAGGGGCAACAGTGCGATGAAGGGGCTGGTCCGGGTCATGGCCCAGCGCAGGCCCCGACGGTCGACAAGCGGCCCGAAGAAGCGGGTGCCGATCAGGGTGGACGCGGTCTGCACGGTGGTCATGATGCCGACAAAGCCGACGTCGGCGCCGAGGTTGCGCACGACGTACATGCTGAAGAAGGGCCCGACAATCTGCACCGAGATGTTGAGCAGCATGGAGATGAGCAGGAAGCGGAGAAACGCACCGTGCCGGCGTATCTCGGCCAGCAGCTTGCCCAGTGGCAGCCCCGACGCCCGGCCATCCCGCGGCCCGGCCGTGACCGGGATGCGGGAGTAGAGCAGAATGGCCACCAGCCCTGTCGCCAGGCCAAGGGCGAAGCTGAGCTGATAGCCGCCGGGCGCGCCTACCAGGGCGATCAGCCTGCCCGCCAACGGGACGACTACGAGCGTGGCCAGGGTCATCACAAAGGTGCGCGAGGAAAAGTAGCGTCCGCGCACCTCCTCCGGCACGATGGCAGCCGAGAGCGCCGTCCAGGCCGGAACCCCCAGCTGGGCCAGGGCGTCGCGCACGGCCACCAGGACGATCACGGCGCCGATGATCGCCGGTCCCCGCATCAGCCAGGGCAGGACGACGATGAGCACCATCGCCGCCCGGGCGGCGAGGGAGGTCGCTACGACCAGGCTACGGTAGCTGGAGAAACGCGTGGTCAACCGGGCGCCGGGCAGAAAGACGAGAGCGCCGGCCAGGCCCGAGACCGAGGCCAGCCATCCTATCTGCTGACCGGTGGCCCCGAGAGCCAGGAGGAAGACGGATTGATAGGGGGCGATGAAGGCGTCGCTGATGCTGACGCACAGCCCGTTCAGCAGAAAGAAGAGCATGCCGCGCCGGTAGGCTTCGGCTGCCGTCGGGCCGGCGAGAGACCGCAGCCCGCGGCGCAGCCGCCCCCATGCCGGGCGCCAACGGGGCAGACGCAGGGCTCTGCCCCAGGAACGTGACGGTGCCATGGCGTGCGTCCGCGCCTTCTACATGGTTCAGAGCGAGTATGGCCGCGCGCCGGTCGACCCACACAGCGCTGTCGTGCGCTGCCGGCCTGTCGCGCGCCCGCAGGCTTCTGGGCGCGTCGCTTCGCTGCTAGGGGTACAGCCTGCCCAGCGTCCGCGGGAAGGCGATCGCCTCGCGCAGGTGGTCGAGCCCGCAGATCCACGCCACCGTGCGCTCTACCCCGAGGCCAAAGCCCGAGTGCGGCACGGCGCCGTAGCGCCTCAGGTCGAGGTACCACTCAAAGGCCTGCCGGGGCAGCCCATGCTCGGCGATGCGCCGCTCAAGGAGCTCCAGCCTCGCCGTGCGCTGCCCGCCCCCGATGATCTCACCATAGCCCTCGGGCGCGAGGAGGTCGACCGAGAGTGACAGCTCGGGCCGCTCCGGGTCCTCCTCCATATAGAACGCTTTGCACTGGGCGGGGTAGCGGTGCACAAAGACCGGCCGATCAAAGCGCTGTGCCAGCGCCGTCTCATGGGGGGCCCCAAAGTCGTCGCCCCAGGTGATGGGCACGCCCTCCCGGTTGAGGATCTCGACCGCCTCATCGTAGCTGATGCGCGGGAAGGGCGGCACGACGTTCCGCAGGAGCGTCGTATCCCGCCCGAGAAGCTCGAGCTCGCGCGCCCGCTCGGTCAGCGTCCGCTGGACGATGGCGCTGACGAACTCTTCCTCGACGCGCATGCACTCCTCGAGGTCGGCGTAGGCCATCTCGGGCTCGACCATCCAGAACTCGATGAGATGGCGGCGCGTCTTGGACTTTTCGGCCCGGAAGGTCGGCCCGAAGCAGTAGACCTTGCCGAAGGCGGCGATGTTGGCCTCGTTGTAGAGCTGGCCGCTCTGGGTGAGGTAAGCGGGCTCGCCGAAATAGTCCGTCTCGAAGAGGGTGGTCGTGCCCTCGCAGGCCGCAGGGGTCAGAATCGGCGTGTCGACAAGGGTGAAACCGTGGGAGTTCAGCCAGGTGCGGATGGCGTCCACCACCGTGGCCCGCACGGCAAGGATGGACCGCTGCCGGGGCGAGCGAATCCACAGGTGTCGGTGGTCGAGCAAAAAGTCGATCCCGTGCTCCTTGGGGGTGATGGGGTAATCCTGCGCAAGCTGCACGATGTGAAAGTCGCTCGCGTCGATCTCATAGCCTCCCGGCGCACGAGGGTCGGCGCGTACCGTGCCGGTGACCTCGCAGGAGGACTCCTGCGTCACCCGGCGCGCAGCCTCAAAGGCCTCGGGCGGGACGTTCCTCTGGAAAACGACGACCTGGATTGTGCCCGTTCCATCGCGGAAGCTGAGGAACTGCAACCGGCCCTTGTCGGTGCGGTTCTGGAGCCACCCCTGCAGATGGACCACTTGCCCCACGAATCGGTCGATTGTGCTGACAGTCGCTTGCTCAGCCACAGGCTACCTCCGGCGAAATCGGCGGCATTCTATCACGAAAGCGACAGGGGCGTCAAGGAGACGGAACCTCGGGCTGCCCCGGCTGCAGGCTCTGACGGAGCCGCGCCAGGAGGGCCCTCAGGGGTATGACTTCTGCCAGCAGCGCCCGGTCCTCGGCGTCAAAGGCGCCGAGAACGACAAGTAGCGCCAGGTAGACCGAAGCGCCGAGGAGCGCTGCGAGCAGGCTCGATCGGCCGGCTACCAGCCAGGAGACGAGCCCCGCTGCCGCGGCTGCCACCGCCGGCCGCCAGCAGAGGCGAAGCCAGGGTATGGGCGAGAGGTGCTTGCGTACTCCCGCGTAGAACGGGACGAGCAGAGCCGCCTCGGAGAAAATGTGGACCGCTGCCGCTGCCCGGTAACCATAGCTTGGGATCAGGACCAGGTTTGCCGCCACGCCACAGGCCAGGCCGATGGCAAACGCCTTGGTCAGGAACCGCTGCTGATCCAGCGCGATCAGCACATACTGCGTCACGCTGTTGATGAATCCCAGCGGCATGTACCAGACGATGATCTGCAGCGCGATGGCCGAGTGCGGCAGGTAGGCGGCGCCGCCGATCAGGCGGGTTAGCGGGTACGCGACGACGGTGCAGACGAGCGCGATGAGTAGCCCCAGTGAGAAGAGCAGCTTGATCGATAGCGTGTAGGCCCGATAGAGCGACTCCCGCGACGAGGCGGCAAAGCGCGACATGATGGGGAAGATGGCCATGGTGAAGGTTGGCGGGATGATGCCGATGGCATCGACCAGCTTGTAGGATACCGAGTACCACCCCACCACCGCGCTGCCCCACATGCGCTCCAGAATAAAGTAGTCAACCTTGAAGAAGAGCGTTGCGAGGAGGTGGTTGATCATCAGCGGATAGGACTCGAGCGCCAGGCGCCGCGGGAGGCCGGGGCGCCTATCCGGATGGGGCCGGAAGAAGAGCGCGACGACCAGCCCGAGGAGGATCGCCATGGTGACGGTGTTCACGGCGATCGAGGTGCCGGCCAGCCCCACAAACCCCCAGCCCAGGAGCAGCGCTGCCGCGCCCAGGGCGACCTTGAGCACAGTCGTAACCGAGCTGACGACCGCGGGGATGACCATCACCTCGAAGGCCATAAAGACGGCGCTCAAGCCTGCCGAGATGCTCGAAGGGATCAGTCCCAGCGCCAGGAGGACGATGGCCAGGGACGTGTCTCGGGCGGGTCGGTAGATGACAAGGAACAGGGCCAGGAGCGGTGCGGCTGCGGCTGCCAGGCCCAGGCGCAGGACGGTCGTGTTCCAGAGATAGGCGTTGGCATCCTCGCGGTTGCGTGCGACCTCGCGGGTGAGGAGGGTGTTGAGGCCAAAGTTGGTCACGACCTCGAGGAGCACGGCCACGTACACGGCAAAGGCGTACTTGCCCGCATCCCCCGGGCCCAGCAGGCGGAGCATGAGCATGGCAAAGACCATGTCCACGCCCTTGTTCAGAAGCTGCAGGGCCAGCGGGACCACGGTGTTCTTGGCCACGCGTCGGGCGGCGTGCTCGTCGGCAGACGGACGGAAGGCACCTGCCCAGACCCACGCGCCGGCGACGAGCAGGAGCGAGACGCCGGCAATGAACGAGATGAACAGCCCGGTCTTGAGCGAGCCCGGTGAGTACTTGAACCGCACCGTCTGCGGACCTGCCGGCAGGAGGACGGCCCGCACCGTGCCGTCGGCGCGGAGGATCTCGAGGGCCTGCTCCTCACCGGTAGCATCCGGACTGGTGTAGGCGACCCAACCCGGGAAGTAGTTATCCGCCAGAACGAGGAACCCCGGGGCCGGCATATCCACATGGAGGCGAACCTGATTGGGTGAAAGCTCCAGGAAGGTCACCTCAGGCGGGGCGGGTGGGGCGTCCGGATTGACCCATCCCTTCGGTGACACCTCCAGCAGGACGAGCTCCCGTGGGTCTGTCTGTGGGAGGGCCTCCAGCAGGCTCTGGCGGTCAGCGAAAACGCGGGCCCGGAAGGTCACAAAGGCGCGCGGCAAGGCATCGTCGTTGCGATAGACCCGCAGGTCGCCGTCGTGCACCAGAGTGTAACCGGGGCGCTGGATGGTCTCCTCGGTCAGCACATAGCGCACGTTCAGGAGGTCCAGTATCGGCGAGTCAAGCGAAGCCTCTCGGGTCAGCCGGGCGATCTGGTTGTAGAGCAACTCCTGCGGCCCGACCAGCTCCATGACCTCACAGTACTGCCGGGGGATGATCGAGTCGTAGCCGCGCACGTCCTGCAGGCCGTAGAGCATGTTGGTGTTGGCGGGGAGGGGCTTGGTGCTCCTGGTGTCAAAGACGGTGATGCGGAAAGGCTGCGGCTGCTGCTGAAGATACTCGATCGCCGGCGATCTCATGGTGAGGGTCTCCGCGCCTGTGGCCGGCATGAGCCCGCGGAACCAGGCGGCCGGGTCCAGGAAGAGCACGGCCAGCAGGGCGAGCCCCCAGAGCTGCCCGAGGCGCCCGCCCCGGCGCAGCAGGTAGCGAGCACCGAGGAGCACCGCCCCGGCGCCCGCCAGGCACCCGGCAAAGATGAGCAGGTTCCGCGCCTGGTAGGAGAGGAACATCCGCCCATCGGCAAAGGCTTCCGACGCTTTCGCCAGCCTGGCTACCGCCCGGTCGGCGAGGGGCAGAGCGATCCGCGGCAAGGCGCGCGCTGCGGCGACAGTGCCAACCGTCGCCAGTGCAGCGAGCGCCGCGAGGAGCCCGAGAGCGCGATGGAGCCGCCCCCGGTCGCGCCGGGCGACGCTTTCGGCGACGGCATCGACCCCCATGGCGGCAAGGACGGCGATGGCGACGGTGTAGGGGAACACCCAGCGGAAGGGCGAGTGCAGCTGCCGGATGCCGGGTAGCTGGTACACGAGCCAGTAGGTCGGCAGCCCGAAGACCAGGCTCAGGCTGAAGAGGGCGAGGGCGATGAAGAACCAGGCTTGCCTCCGCGGGCGGCGCAGGGCCCCCACGAGCGCGAAGAGCAGCGCGAGGAGGGAGATATACGCGCCGCCCTCCACATAGTTCTTGAGGCCCCACTCTGTGGACCTGAGCCGCCCCATTCCGTCACGCAGCGTCGGCAGCACCTGACCGGTGTACAGGTCCATATAGCTGTGGTGGCTGGGGTTGCCGAAAAAGTCGGGGATCAGAAAGGCGATCAGCCGTCGGAAGGGATAGGCCCAGCCCACGATCTGCTCGTAGGTGACCGAGCCCTCCCGGAAGCTCCTGGTGACGTGCTCGTAGAGTGGCAGGATCTGCACGGCGGCCAGACCGAGCCCGAGGGCCACCATCGCCCCGAGGAGCCCGGCGAAGACTGCGAGCGCCCGCCACCGCCCGGGACGCACGAACTCGCCAACGGCCCGCCAGGCCCCGTACGCCGCCAGGACCAGCAGGTTGTAGTAGAGGAACTCGACGTGCCCGGCCAGAACCTGACAGCCCAGTGCCAGGCTGCCGAGGACGAGCCAGGGCAGCGGTGCGCGCAGCGCCAGGCGGCGGCCCTGCGAGCCTCCCTCGCTTACCGCCTGCGACAGGCGCTCGGTGATGGCCAGGAGGAAGGGCAGCCAGGCCGCCGTGGCGATGATCATCGGGAAGACGGTGCTCACCAGCATAAAGCCGCTAAAGGCGAAGGCGAAGCTGCCGGCGGCCGCGGCCAGCCGGGACAGCCGGATCGTGCGCGCATAGAAGTAGAGGCTGAGGCCGGCCAGGAGGAGTTGAGAGACGGTGAAGAGCCCGTAGGCACGGGTCAGCGGCACGACATAATAGATCAGGCTGAAGGGATACAGCGCCGAGTGTTGCCCCGCCGCCAGGAAGGGGACCCCTGCGAGAATGTACGGGTTCCACAGGGGAAGCTGCCTGTCGCGCAGACACTCGAGGATGAACTGCTTCCAGACATAGTTCTCGAAGACGAGGTCGGTGATCAGGCTGTTGTGGGGTGCGGCAAAGCCCTCCGGCGCGAAGGAACGCCATGGCTGGTGAAGGTAGAGCGCGTCGGCGGGCAGCATCGTCCGGTTGCCCGCCGTCACCGGCCAGTAGAAGAGGAGCAGGAGCAGGCAGAAACCGCCCGCAAAGGCCAGGTGTCGCAGATAGCGTGAACTTGAGGGCAAGCCGCTCTCCTAGCGTGTCGAGGATGCGATACGCACGGGTTGTCCAGGGTCGGCAGCAGCAGGTGCGCTGAAAGCCGTCGCCCCGCGCAGCCGGCGCAGGCTCGATTATATGTCGGGCATCGGAGAGCGTCAAAGGTCTGCGGGCAGGGATGCCGCTGGTCCAGAACTTGCAGGGTCGCTGCGCCGACACAGGGTGGGGGGCAATGCTCTGGTCCGAACTGGGCTCCCGGAACGCAGGTCGACCGTTTGGCCGATTGCGGGATATCTTGTCCTGCAGTATAATGCGGCTGAGGGGCCGGTGCGCAGGGCCCTGCGACCGGAGCAGTCCTCCGCAGAAGGCCCGTCCGGGGCGTGGTGCGCAGGCCAACACGGGCGTGAGCTTTGGCGCGCGGGGGGCGTGTTTACTTTGGGCAGGCAGAGGACTTGCAGGCGGGCCCGCCACCGCGAGCGCGGGCACCGAACCGCTGCGAACCTCCGGCAGGGGCAGGAAATCGCCCAAGCCGTCGGGCGTCGGGCTGGTTGGCGGCGAGGGTGTGTTCTGACCACGGCTATACGGGTGCCCTCGGACCTTCTTGTTGGCACAACGGACGACGTCTCATCTGCGCGAGTAGCGTGCCTGCGGAGGTAGAGCTCGTGAGGTGGCAGGGCGGAGAGGGCAAGACAGTGCAGGGCCATACACTGCGCGTCGGCAAGGTGACGCTGGACACCGAGTCGCACACGCTCGATGTGGATGGCAACGTCCATGCGCTGACGCCCAAGCAGTTCCAGCTGCTCAATCTTCTCATGAGTCACCCGGGCAAGACGTTCACCCGTAAGCAGATCATGAAGGACGTGTGGGAGACGGACTATACGGGGGACACGCGTACCCTCGACGTGCACGTGCACTGGCTCCGGCAAAAGCTGGGCGATATACCCGGCCCTCCCCGGCACATCCTCACCGTCCGCCGCGTCGGGTACCGCTTCGTCGATCCAGAAGCTCCCCAGGCCGAACCTTTGGACAGGGGCTGAACGGTGCAAGCGCAGGACCAACAGCCGACCGGCTTGTAGCGCCTCTCCCATGGCGCGGTTGGCGGCTATGCCCCGGTCAAGCTGCGGCTGAGCTCAGCTGCGGCTCGCCCCTGCCGGCTGTTGCGGCACGACCCCGATCCAGAAGTGGTTCGGCAGGACGTTCCCTGCCCGCACAATCCGCACGCCTCTCCACTCCATCTCGCCATCGATGCAGCCATCGTGCACGTAGCAGCGGTTGGGCCGCTGGCCGAACTTGCGCTCATAGCAGGCCGCAGCTTCCTCGATCTTGCTGGTGAGCGGCCGCCGCGGGTCCCCATCGTACCAGAGCAATCCGAACTCCAGGCGTTCAGTCATAGGTGCTCACTCCCCATATGTCGGCGATCAGGTCGTGATACAGGTCGACCGTCCCCCGATCGCAGCGCAGGCGAAAGTACCTCCGCTCGCGACGGTTGGGTCCTCTGCCTTCGGCTCTCGTCCAACAGCGAAGGACCTGGTGCACGTCGTAGCGCTGTCCGCGCCAAACAAAGACGTCCGGCAGGAAGGCATAGCGCTTCCGCTCGACGCGCACGGGCTCTTCTCTGACGCGTCCCAAGGGGATCCTCCTTGCCCATCAAGGCTCGTCGCCAATGATCCGGTACTGACGGGGTGCAGGGACCGCGGCTGCCGGGTAGATGTCCCCACCATCCGGCCACGGTGACGCACCCCTGAGTGCCGGCCCGGGGGTGACGACATAGATCGGAGGAGCCGGGGAAACCCTCGGCTCGGCGTGCGCCTCAGCATGCGAGCGACGGGACAGGGCCAGGATGATGGCGCTTGTCGGCACGCCCGCCGCGACGCCGCACACAACCCCGATGACCACGGCCATCGCTTCGGCACTCATCCGGTTGCCGACGATGACCGCTAGCACGGCTGAGAACGCCACGATAGACCAGCCTACGACTTTTCTGCCACTCACTGCCGTCCTCCTCTCAGGAGCGGACCGGTCTCCTCTTCGCCCTCCTGGGGAGTCAGCCCGCAGGCAACGGCCACGGCATACAGTGCGGCCCGATAGCCGCGGCGGTAAGCCTGCAGCAACCTTGGGTCCGCTGCGCTCTCCTCGGCCTGCGCGAGCGAGAGGCTGCTCGCCCGCTCCGCGGCCATCAAGATGTGCTTGATGTCGTCTCTGAACCAGATGTCCAGACTCATAGCATGCTCCTCTGGCTCTCGTGATGTGCCTGCCCGTCGGGGAGAGGATGCCCGGCGGGCCCCGCCGGAAGCAGCCAACGCCGTGAGACGCGACCTCCCTCCCGAAGCCGTGCCACGAGCGAGCGCACTTCGTCGGACGTGATGTATGCCGCCTGGAACCGGAAACACCGGCCGCGATGCACGAGCACAAAATCGCCGCGGCCCAACAGCCGCTCGGCCCCGCTCCCGGGCAGGCCGGTCGCGACCCGGGCGTCATCCGCCGAGGTCACACTCCCTACCAGCCGCACCGGAAAGTTGGCCTTCATAAGCGGCCCAAGCAGCGAGGCGCTCGGCTTCTGCGTCACCGCGACGACATGGATGCCCGCCTCGCGACCCCGCTGCGTCAGACGGGTCAGGGCGTCCACGGCCGGATCACCGACGGAGGCCACGACCTCTGCCAGCTCGTCGATCACCACCACCAGGCGGGGTGCTGTGATCCCCTCTCGGTCGCGCCGCAGCATCTCGGCAACGAGCCGGGCGAGCTGTGTCTCGATCTGCCGGGGTTCCGAGCAGATGGGCGAGAGCAGGTGCGGGAGGCCATCGAAGGGCACAAGCCCCCGGGCCTTCGGGTCGATGAGGACGAACGCGACCTGCCCGAGATGGTTGTGGGCGGCCAGGGAAGCCACGATGCCGCGGGCGAGGGCCGTCTTGCCGGAGCCGGTCGAGCCGGCGATGAGGACGTGCGCCACATCTGCGGCCGAAAGCGTCAGCAGCAGGGGAACCCCCTCATCGTCCAGACCGAGGACGGCAGTGCAGGGCGGGACATGCGGGAGCCGGGCGCACAGCGGCAGGAGCGCGACCGGCGCGGGGTCGCTGCGGGGCAACTCGACGGCGACCACGCCATGGTCACGGGCGATGCGACAGGAGGGCACCCCCAGCGCCAGCGCCACCTCCTCGGCGAGGGCGAGGAGCCTGCGTAAGCGCACGCCCGGGGCCGGGGCCAGGTGGTACCGCACTTTGCGGGGGGTGACGACTCCCCCGGTCACCCGGGCCGGTGCCCGATGCGAGGCGAGGACCGCTTCGATGCGATTGGCCTGCAAGTCGAGCGTGATGCGCTGCAAGGGGTCCTCCTGAGTCGATTAGAACAGGTGTGCTAGCATTATAGCAGAACACTTGTTCTGTGTCAAGGGGACTCTCGGCCTTTTTCTGCGACGAGTTGCCGCTCGCATGCGGGGCGCTCACGCCCCGGCACGGGCCTTGCTGACCCCTACGGGAGGGACGGCTGCCCGCGCCTGGTGTGGCCGGGCGGTGCCGTGCCCTCGCCGCCCCGCGTGGCGGTGCGTGCAGCGGGGAAAGGAGAGCCCCTGCGGTGTGGTGAGCACCGGAGGGGGCAGGCCAGACTAACCCAAGGAGGGACCATTCCCATGAGCTCGATGCGTGCGTTGCTCGTGGTCCTGGTGCTGGTCGCAGCGTCGGCCGTGATCGGCACGGGCCCGGCGCTGGCGCAGGCGCCGGAGCAGGCCGACCTGCGCGTGGTGCACGCGGTGCCCGGCGGCCCGGCAGTGGACGTGTTCGTGGACGGGAGCCGCGCCTTCAGCGGCGTGGATTACAAGGAGGCGACCGACTATGCGGCTTTGCCGGCGGGCACACACAGTGTGCGGGTCGTCCCTGCTGGAGCAGGAGCGCAGCAGCAAGCCCTGATCGAGACGACCGTGGACCTTGCTGCCGGCTCGTACAATACGCTGGCAGCGGTTGGCCAGGTGGGCAGCATTCAGCCGCTGCTTCTGGTAAACGAGAGCACCCTTCCGGTGACTACCCAGGCGAGCGTGCGCGCTGTGCACGCCTCGCCCGATGCCCCGGCGGTGGATGTAGCCGTCCAGGGCGGTCCGGTGCTCTTCAGCGGGGTAACCTTCCCAAGCGCCAGTGACTACCAGACGGTAGCTGCCGGCACAGTGAACCTGGAGATCCGCCGCGCCGGGACGGACACGGTGGTGCGACAGGTGCCGAACGTGACCCTGACCGGTGCGACGGTGTACAGCATCTTTGTGGTGGGGCTGGCGGCCGGGCAGCCGCCGCTGGAGACGGTTGTGGTGGTGGATGCCCCGCCGCTGCAGACCTGTCGCACCCTCGCATGCCCGCCGGGGGCCGCGCCAGGGGTGACAGCTACGCCGGTGACGCCGACGCCCACACCGAGCCGCACCCCGACGGCGACGCCGACTGCCACGGGCACACCGGTAACGGCGACCCCAACGGTGACCGGCACGCCGCGCACGGCGACCCCGACGGTGACGGGCACGCCCGGAACCCCCACAGTGACGGGCACGCCGCGGACCCCTACGGCCACGCGGACCGGGACACCCCTCGTGACGACACCGACGGTGGTGACGCCGGCGGCGACTACTCCGGCACCGGCGGAATCGCCGACCGTGGAGGAGACGCCACAGGTCCTGTTCCAGGGACTGACGTGGGGTCTCGAGGTGGCGCGATAGCGACCGCGGGAGCAGCGCTCAGAGGGGTTGGATAGCACGAGCAGGTTCGCGCGGCTTTCAGGCCGCGCGAACCGCTTCCCGCCAGCGCAACGGGACGTCGCGGCGGCGCGCAGGGCACCTCTCCGATCTCGGAGGTGGCCTACTGGACCTGCCGAATCACGGCGACGACTTTGCCCTTGATCTCGATGTTAGCTGGGTGCACGTAGATCGGCTGCATGGTCGGGTTGGCCGGCTGCAGCCGCACGCGGTTGGCTTCCCTCTCCCAGTAGAAACGCTTGAGGGTAGTCTCCCCCTCTTCGATCAGCCAGGCCGCGACCATATCCCCGTTTTCGGCGTTGCTCTGACGCCGGAGAACGACGATATCCCCGTCGTTGACCAGGGCATCGATCATTGACTGCCCCTTCACTTTGAGGGCGAAGAGGTCGGGCTCTGGAGGGAGAATGTCCCGCGTGAGGGCGATCGTCTCATAGTCCGTGATGGAAAAGTCGGTGTCGGGGAGCTGGAGTGGCTCACCGGCAGCGATCACGCCTGCGAGGGGCACGAGATACTCCTCATCCGTAGCGTGCCGGGTCGCACCCGCCCGCGGCGTCACAACCCGGAGGCCGCGTGAGGTCTCGCGCGTCCGCTGGATGTAGCCCTTTTGCTGGAGCACGTTGAGGTTGTAGTTGACGACGGACGTCGAGCTGATCCCCACCTCCTGGCCGATCTCGCGGATCGTTGGGGGGTAGCCCGTCTCGCGCACGTGCCGCTGGATGAACTCCAGCATCCGCCTCTGGCGGGCGGTGAGATCCATCGTCTTGCTCCTTTCCGGCACGGGGCTCTTGTTGGCGACATTATACCATGAACATACGTTCTATGTCAAGAGTGGGGCACGCGGCCTGACGCTCCAGGCTTGCTTCGCCATGCTGGCAGCAATTGCCTGAAGGCGAGTCTGAGCAGCTACCGCAGGCCGGTGCCGAGACCACTCAGATCGGAAGAGCACACGTCTGAACTCCAGTCACATGTCAATCTCGTATGCCGTCTTCTGCTTGAAAAAAAA